>Ga0265296_1001391_pt1 | contig 28088 bp, 25 predicted proteins | sample MunlanPumphouse1_FD_189073 | JGI IMG/M metagenome (GOLD analysis project Ga0265296, IMG submission 189073) | Groundwater microbial communities from a municipal landfill in Southern Ontario, Canada - Pumphouse #1 | ecosystem: Environmental > Aquatic > Deep subsurface > Groundwater | place... | reverse complement strand
CTTTATCGCTCGCCGGAATAGAAGTTGAATCAAACGGCAAACATGGTGTTGAAGAGAAGCTCATTGACAAGCAGACTGGCAAGATCATCGTTGAAATTGATTCTAATTATTTCCGCCCTGCCGAGGTTGATATTTTGCTCGGCGATGCGTCCAAGGCCAAGAAAGAGCTAGGCTGGGAACCAAAAACTAAATTCAACGCACTGGTAAAAATGATGTATGAAGCCGATTTTGAGCGAGAAAAAACCGGTAATAAATCATATAAAAAATATTTTTAAGCGATGATCAAGCTGATTAAATCCACTTTTTATAAAGAAAAGGAAACTAAAGAAAAATTAGCCGAATTTATATTAAATTCAACTTCATTAAGCATGGGTGAGGAATGCAAAAAATTTGAAAATAAATTCGCCATAAAACAAGGACGAAAACATGCTATTTTCGTATCAAGCGGCAGTATGGCAAATCTGGTTCTACTCCAATCACTGTTAAATCTCGGGTTGCTCAAAAAGGGCGATAAAATCGGCGCCTCCGCCCTAACCTGGTCAACAAACATAATGCCGATTATACAGCTTGGGTTGGTTCCGGTAATTTTTGATTGTGAGTTAAATAATTTGAATGTTTCAAAAAATATTCTGGAAAAGGATTTCGACTCGGAGATAAAGGCAATTTTTTTGACGAACGCCCTGGGCTTCACTGCTGACATTGAGGCAATTGTAGATTTTTGCGAAGAAAAAAATATTATTTTGCTTGAAGATAATTGCGAATCGCTTGGTTCAAAAATCAACGGAAAACTGTTGGGAAATTTCGGCCTGGCTTCAACCTTTTCAACCTTTGTCGGACATCACCTCTCCACCATTGAGGGCGGTCTCATCTGCACGGATAATGAAGAATTATATGAAATGATACTGATGGTGCGCGCCCACGGGTGGGATCGCAATTTACCGCAAGCGAGCCAATCCAGATGGCGGGAAAAATATGGGATCAACGATTTTTACGCGCGTTATACTTTTTATGCCCTCGCTTACAACGCCCGCCCGACAGAAATCCAGGGATTTTTAGGAAATATTCAGCTTGAATACTGGGATGAAATTGTCGCCAAAAGAGCTGAAAATTTCAAAAAAATTAATGCCATCGCAAAGCAAAATCCCGATATCATTCCACTAAACCTTGAGCATTTGGAAATTATTTCCAATTTCGCCGTGCCGGTGATCTTTAAATCAGCCGATCTTAATAAAGCATATAATAAAAAATTTAATGAAGCGGGCGTTGAAACGCGGCCGATTATCGCCGGCAACATTGTTGATCAGCCGTTTTTTAAAAATTATTATAAAAATATTTTCAGCTGCCCAAATGCATCATTAATTAAAGAAAACGGATTTTACTTCGGCAATAATCCAGAAATGACAGAAGATGACACCGAATTACCCTGCTCCCTTTTAAAAAAATAACAAAATGAAAAAAAATTCAAAAATTTATATCGCCGGTCATGCCGGTATGGTGGGTTCGGCTGTAACCGCTAAATTCAGGGAGGCGGGATACATTAATTTGATTTTACGCACCCGCCAAGAATTAGATTTGCTCAATCAATCAGCGGTAACTGACTTCTTTGAGCATGAATCGCCCGAATTTGTTATCTTAGCGGCGGCTCGCGTCGGCGGCATTAAAGCGAATATGGATTACGCGGCTGACTTTATTTATGAAAACCTGCAAATTCAAAATAATGTCATCTGGCAAGCGCATCTCGCTGGTGTTAAAAAACTTTTATTTTTAGGCTCTTCCTGCGTCTACCCTCGCCAAGCGCCTCAACCGATTAAAGAAGAATATTTCTTTGATGGCAAGCCGGAGCCGACCAATGAAGGTTATGCCTTAGCCAAAATCGCCGGCTTAAAATTGTGTGAAAAAATTTACGGTCAGTTCAACCAGGCTTTCGTCTCCTGTATGCCAACAAACATATACGGCGAAAATGATAATTTTGATGACCAAAACGCCCACGTCATCCCTGCCCTGATCGGTCGCTTTCATCGCGCTAAACAAAGTGGCGAGAGTGAAGTGGTTATTTGGGGCACGGGCAAGGCACGGCGCGAGTTTATGCATGTGCGCGATCTAGCGAACGCAGTGCTTTGGCTGATGCAAAATTACAAAGAAAAACAATTTTTAAACATCGGTGTTGGTGTGGATGTTTCCATTAAAGACTTGGCTCTGTTAATCAAAAAAATGGTCGGCTACGAGGAAGATGTTTTTTTTGATAGCTCTAAACCCGACGGCATGCCGAGAAAACTGCTGGATGTCAGCCGCATTAACGCACTCGGCTGGAAGGCAAAAATCAGTTTAGAAGACGGGTTGAATGAGACTTATGAGTGGTATAAAAACAATATTGATTCAAAATAATCATGGAAACAATAATTAAACCAAAAAAAACCTTCAGCTTGAATGACATAAAAGAGCTTTGGCAGTATCGCGAGCTGATGTATTTTTTTACTTGGCGCGATCTGAAAATCCGATACAAGCAAACCGCGGTCGGGGTGGCCTGGGCACTGTTCCAACCATTTATCACCATGGTTATTTTTTCCGTCTTTTTCGGCAAACTGGCCAAGATGCCCTCTGACGGTATTCCCTACCCAATTTTTGTTTATGTCGGTCTTCTGATCTGGCAATTTTTTTCCGGAGCTTTATCAGAAACAAGCAACTGTTTAATCGCCAATCAAGCCATCATCACCAAAGTATATTTTCCCAGATTAATCTTGCCGATCTCGGCGGTGCTGACGAAATTGGTGGATTTTTTCATCGCCGCCATAATCCTGGTAGGTTTGATGATTTATTACAGCTATACGCCCAATCTGATCGGCTTGCTGATTCTTCCCTTGTTGTTGCTCGTATCTTTCCTCGCCGCTGTCGGCGGCGGCTTGTTCCTTGCAGCGGTAAATGTAAAATACAGAGATGTCCGCTACGCCCTGCCGTTTTTCATACAGACGATGATGTTTGTCACGCCCGTAATTTACCCGGCCAGCATCGCCGGCAAATATTCCTGGATTCTCGCCTTGAATCCGATGACCGGCGTTATCAAGGCGGCACAAGCTGCCATCCTCGGCAACGCTCCAATCAATTGGCTGCTTCTCGGCATTTCCTTTTTTACAACCTCAATTCTTTTCATAATCGGAATAATATATTTCAAAAAAACCGAACGCTATTTTGCGGATATTATTTAATAAAAAATTATGTTAAAAAAAATAAAAAAATTTTTTTCCAATCCGGATAACTACAAAAATACATATTTTATAAAATATCACTTATACAAATTTTTTGACCGCTTGTTTTTAAGTTTACACTTAAAAAAAATCAACGATAACTGTCAGAAGGATATGTTTAATTGGGATAAGTATCATTTGCATTTCAGGGGAGAGGTGCTTGAGACTTCAAAAACTCATTCCATTAAATTGGCCAAGAAAGATTATGAGCTTATAAACAATCACCTGGTTAAGGTCAACCCCGGCATCAAAGACATCCACCCTCTGCATGTGATAACATACGAAACCATACTCCGACTTAATCCGGAATCAATTTTTGAATTAGGCTGCGGACATGGAATGCATCTTCATAATATGCAGATCCTCAAGCCGGAATTAAAACTGGCCGGGATTGATAGGTCGGCTAAACAGATAGAATTTTTAAGAGAAACATTTCCCGGCCTGAGGGCTGAAATTGAAATAAAAGATGCAACGATCCCTTTTGGCGAAAGCATTTACTCAAAATATGATTTGAGTTTTACCAATGCCGTCATCATGCATATTCATTTTGCGGATACCCACAAAACCGCTCTGGCTAACCTTTTTAATGTGAGTAAAAAACATGTCTTAATGGCAGAAAGATGGAAAAATCATGATTATATGTCGGATATATTAGAATTACAGGAGAAAAAAATCATTAAATGGGAAAAAATTCATTTTTATTACAAAAGATGCGAGAATTCTGATATGTATATTATGATTTGTTCAAAGGAACAACTGCCGTATCCTGTTTTGGATAATTATGGCTTATTGCCCAAAAATTAATTTTATGAACGAACCGATAATTATAGTAAAAAATTTAGGAAAAAAATATAATATCAACCATCAACGCGGGGGCTACGTTGCTTTGCGTGACATTTTAACCAATGTAGCCAAACACCCTTTTAATTTTATAAAACAAAAAGCAAAGGAAGCGGCCGGTTTTTCCAAAAAAGAAGAATTTTGGGCATTACAAGATGTAAATTTTGAAGTAGGGAGCGGCGAGGTTGTGGGAATTATCGGCTATAACGGAGCCGGTAAATCAACTCTCTTGAAAATACTTTCACAAATCACACCGCCGACTACGGGCGAGATCGAGCTAAAAGGCAGGGTTGGCAGCCTGCTTGAGGTTGGTACCGGCTTTCATCCGGAATTAACCGGTCGGGAAAATATAATGCTAAATGGCGCGATACTCGGCATGCCCAAGAAAGAAATTATCAGCAAATTTGATCAAATCATCGAATTTGCCGGCATAGAAAAATTTCTGGATACACCGGTAAAATATTATTCAAGCGGAATGTATGTACGGCTCGCTTTCTCGGTGGCGGCTCACTTGGAGCCGGACATTTTGATCGTGGACGAAGTCTTGGCGGTCGGAGATGCTGAATTCCAAAAAAAATGTCTTGGCAAAATGAATGAGATAGTTAAAACCGATGGACGCACAATACTTTTCGTCAGCCACAATATGGCGGCGATTTCAAATTTGTGCAACCGTACAATTTTATTAGATAAAGGCCGTCTGATAAAAGACGGCCCGACAGAGGAGATAATCAAATATTATCATGAAGAATTGTCCGCAAAAGAATCACAAGTACCGATTAGGGATGTAAAACGTATCCCCAAGGCGTCTTTGCGCGCTAAGGTCGTAGATATAAAAATCCTGGATAAAAACGGCAACGATACTGACACGATTTTAAATGGCCGCGATCCGGTATGTATTAAGCTGATAATAGATAGCCAACTTGATGATTTAAGCGCCAGTGTTCAAATACAAGTCGCCGATGAATGGCAAAATCTCAGTTATTTGGATTCTACTACAACGAATGAACAATATTTTATTTTAAAAAAGGGCCTCAATGAAATAGAGTGTCGCATTAGCTCTCTTAGTCTTTATGCCGGAGAATACCACCTGAATGTATATTTAACTATCCCGCATCAAGAAGTCTTTGACTTGATCAAAGACGCTAAATCTTTTTCTGTAAAAATGTTTGACATTCATGATAATGGGATCAGCCAAGAAAAAAATTCTTGGTACGGTATATTCAATATAAATCACCTCTGGAAAAAATTATGACAGATATTAATTTTTTAATAACAGTCCCGAGATTTTCTAAAAAAGGAGAATATTACTCTTTCCCTTTCGGGCTGGCTTACATATCTTCATATTTGAAGTCAAAAGGTTTTAATATTTTTTGTGTTAATCTTTGCCATTATCCGGAAAATCAAACCACCAAGGAAATTTTAGAACAATGGATAAAAGAAAAAAACATCAGCGTGATTTTAACTGGAGGCATGTCTGGCCACTGGGATTTAATTGACGATGTAATAAACACTGCAAAAAAAATTAAACCTGAAATAACGACTGTTGCTGGCGGCCCGCTTGTTACTGCCGATCCGGAATTAGCCATGGACAACATGAAGCTTGATTACGGAATTATCGGTGAAGGCGAAATTACTGCCGGGGAACTGGCTTTTGCCCTGTCTCAAAACAAAAGTATTGAAAATATAAGAGGAATAATTTATAGAAAAGAAAATAAACTTTGCTGCAATAATGAACAACCGCCGATTTTAGATTTAGATTCACTTCCATTTCCTGATTATGAAAGCCTCGGCTATGACGAGTGGATAGAGTTAATGAAATACTCCGGGCAAAATCCTGTTTTAGAAAATTACGATGTAGTCAGATATTCGCCTATTATCGGATCTCGTTCCTGCCCTTTTTCTTGCACCTTTTGTTATCACCCGCTAGGAAAAGTATATCGCCAGAGATCTTTAGATAATATTTTTAAAGAAATTGATTTTCTGATTGATAAATACGGTTCTAATTTTATCAGCTTTCAAGATGAATTATTTTCAGTAAATCACGAAAGAATGTACGAGTGCGCTGATAGAATAAAAAGATATAATATAAAATGGGAAGCGCAATTCAGAGTAAACAATGTTACCAGGGACATGCTCAAAAGATTGAAGGAGTCAAATTTGCATTATATGGGATTTGGTGTTGAAAATATCAGCGACAAAATTCTAAAAAGCATGAAAAAAATGATTACCAAAGCCGAGATTGAGAATGCATTTAAACTGGCTTATGAAGAAAAAATTTTTTGTTCCGGCAATATCCTGCTTGGAGATCCTGAAGATACTGTTGAAACAATGGATGAATCGATTGAATGGTGGAAAAAACACCAGCACTATAATATCAGTTTGATTTTTATAAAAACTATACCTGATTCGCCTGATTATCAATATGCGATCAAGAATAATATCATCAAAGACAAGCTTAAGTATGTCAGAAATAATTTTCCGATTGTAAATCTGACGAAAATCCCAGACAAACAATTCAATCAAATAAAAAAAGAAGTTTGGGGTTATCGAAAAAGTCTGAAATATGTATTAGACGCCGAATTAATTAATTCAGAAAAATTGCCGGAAAAATACAGCACTAATAATTACTATTCATTAACAACAGCCTGCCCTGCTTGCAACCACACTGATAAATATAAAGCATTCATGAAAACCATGACTAAATATCAGACGCTAAACTGTAAAAATTGCTACGCGCGAATAAAAATAGAACAAAAAAAGGCATTTTATGATGAATATAATCTTTTTAAAATGATATCTAATAAATACCTGCAAAGATTCTATGTCTTCCTGCTTAAAAAAGAATATGTTAAACCAGATAATAAATTTATAATTGTAATAAAAAAATACACAAAAAAATTATTAAAAAAAGCCGATTAGTATTTATGCAAAAAGAGATAAAAATTTTCAACACCTACATTCATCCAGACGCCTTTAATGGTGTTAAAAAAACATTGGAATCCACTTTTGTCAGTGAAGGAAAGCTGGTTGAAAAATTTGAACTACAGTTATCAATAAAATTAGGATGGAAGAATCCAATGACCGTAAATAGCGGTACCAGCGCTTTACATTTGGCGATGGTGCTGTCTGGCATTAAACCTGGTGATGAAGTCATCTGCCCGGCCCAAACTTTCGTCGCTACTGCTATGGTTATAGCTCAAGAAAAAGCCAAACCTGTTTTTGCCGATATTCAATACGAAACCGGAAATATTGATCCGCAATCCATAGAAAAAAAGATAACGAATAAAACTAAAGCTATTATGGCTGTGCATTGGGGTGGTTACCCTTGCGACCTGGATGCGATAAACACCATCGCAAAAAAATATAATATAAAAGTTATAGAAGACGCCGCTCATGCGCCAGGGGCAACTTACAGAAATAAACCAATCGGGTCAATCTCTGATTTTACCTGCTTCTCTTTCCAGGCGATCAAACACATAACGACCGGTGACGGTGGCGCAATCTGCTGCCTTAATAAAAACAATGCCGAGAAAGCTCTTGCCAAACGATGGTTTGGCATAGACAGGGTAAATTCTAAGCCAAGCATTCTTGGTGAAAGAGAATACGATCTAAGTGAACTTGGTTATAAATACCATCTAAACGACTACGCGGCCGCATTAGGTTTGGCAAATCTGGAAAATATTGATCAAAGACTTGCCAGGAGACGGCAAATTGCCAAAAAGTATCAAAAAGAACTAAACAATATTTCAAGATTAAAATTATTCACTTATAACAACGACAGAGAGAGCGCCTATTGGCTTTTTGGCATGCATGTGGAAAATCGCGAAAAATTTATTTTGGCGCTCAAGGACAAGGGCATCACTGCTTCAGTCGTACATTTGAGCATAGATCATAATAGTATTTTTGGCGGTAAGCAAAAAGAACTTGTTAATCAAAGGAGGTTCGATGAGACGCAAATCCATATACCAATCCACGATGGATTAACAGATGAAGATGTGGATTATATAATAAAAACAATAAAACAAGGGTGGTAAATTTAAAACATAGCTTTTAATTATAAAATTTACCCGCAGATAAAAAGAAACATCTTTTTACATTAATGAGAAAATTTCTGGATGCAACGAAGTTATACAATTAATAATTAACCAAAAATATGAAAATTGCATTATTAGGAGGAGATGGTTTTGTGGGATCTAATATCAAAGAATGTTTAGAAGAAAAAAAAATAAATTTTGATATTGCATCTTTAAAATCCGGCGTTGATTTACGCGATGAAAATCAAGCTATATCTTTTTTTAAAGAATCCAAACCCGATTTTATTATTAACTGCGCTGCGCATGTTGGCAGTTTAAATTACGTAACGGAGCAAGCGGCAACAATAATATCTGATAATTCACGCATGATTATTTCGATGTATGAAGCTATCAGACGATCATGCCCAAGGGCTATAGTTATTAACCCAATCGCGAACTGCGCATACCCTGCAAAGTCGGAAACTTTTTCAGAAGATATGTTTTGGGATGGTCAAGTTCATCATTCAGTTCTTTCGTATGGCACAACAAAAAGAATGCTGCTAGTTACCGCTGAATGTTTCAATATGCAACACAAAATCCAATCCATAAATCTTATTTCACCGAATATGTATGGACCCCATGATTCAACCGATCCCAATAAAGCGCACGCCCTAAATGCTTTAATATCAAAATTCATTAAAGCGCAAAAAACTCAATCAAAGTCAGTTGAAATTTGGGGTACCGGAATTGCCATTAGAGAGTGGCTTTACGCGAAAGATTTTGGAAAAATCATAATAAGAATAATCGAGAAGCCTGACTTGACCGGCTTAGCAGAGCCGACAAATATCGCGCAAAATTTTGGATTAAGCGTCAAAACTTTAGTAAATTTAATTCAAAAACATTTACAATTTGATGGGATAATTAAATATGACGAATTAAGACCGGAGGGTGCACTAAAAAAAGTTATGGACGATACTAAATTCAAAAAAGTTTTTCCTGATTTTGAATTTACTGCTTTAGATGATGGAATAAAAAATACTATAAAATATTACGAATCAATTTACCCTTATTAAACAAGAAAGCTTCATGGACAGCGCTATCCACTACAGACCAGCCAATAGAGCTGATGTTGACCAGCTCGTATCATTAATGAACGAGCAATATTCTCGAAAAAAAACAGCAGCCTATTTTGAATGGCAATTTTTTCAATCTGTCCTGCCCACTGTTTTGATGATCGCAGAAATTGATAATAAAATAATAGGCATGTTCGGCTTACAAAAAAAATTCTTATCCAATGGAGCTTGCGTCGGGCAATTAATTGATCTATTAATTGCTCCAAAAAATAGAGGACAGGGAATATTTGGCCGTTTGGCAGAAAAAACATTATCATACTGCAATGACATACAGGCCTTGGCTGTATTCCCCAACAAAAACGGGAAGCGAGCATGTGAAAAAAACTTAGGGATGGTTACGATCGCTAAAATTGATAACCTAAAATTAACAAATCTAAAAATAAACAACCATATTAAAAAAGAAAATTGTAGCCAAAATAATAGCCAGTTAGTCAAATTATTAAAAGATGATAAATGGCGCAACTGGCGCTACAATTTACATCCGGAATATTCTTACAAAAAAATTCTGCTTGATAATGGGTCAATCATGATGACTAAAATTTTTTCAGATCCGCAAACAAAAATTCAATATGGCGATATCGTTGAAACGAATTTAATGGCTGATAAATTCGATGATTTCCAAAAATTATTAAAATTATCGCTTACTAATTTTTTACAAAATGACATTTCAGTAATAACAACCTGGGCATTACCGCATACATATCTTTATGACTTTTTTAAAAACTGCGGTTTTACCGGTAATTTACAAGAAAGATACTTTTGCCTCAAAATCATTGACCAAGATTACAATGATTTATCCGACATAAACAATTGGGACTTGGCTCAAATAGACGCCGAAATATATTAATATAAATGATATGGATATACTGCCAAAAAATATTTATTCGTCTTTAAAACGATTTCTGCCCGTAAGCCTGAAAAGAAAATTTAAAAAGCAAAAACCAATTTTTATCAATCCAAATTTCCCCGCTAAACCAGGATGTGAAAAAGGTCGCACCCTTCTAATAATAGTGAGTGATAGCTTTAACCAAAAAATAATGAGAGCATCTACTCTTTTAACACTGGGTTATGCCCATGGTTGGTCAGAAGCCTGCGGTCCGGTTAAATTAATATGGCAAAAAAATATTATTAAAGAAATTTCTAAACACAATAATCCGATAATCTTTACTAATATTTATAACTACATCAATTGGGGAGAAAAAGAAATAAAATTTCTTAAAAATTATGACTCCTTTTCAATAGTGAATGTTCATCCTAATAAATATGAGCAATTTAAGAAAGATAATCCATTAATAGGTAATGGCGACCCATTTTTTTATGGGGGACACAATGAAGCTTGCAATAAACTAATTGAAACTAAACCAAAATTCGTTTGTAGCTTCGCTGGTAACACCGCTTGGGATTTGTTCAAGGATTGGCAAGCCGATGGATTACATTTTGAATTTTTAAAACTAGCGGCTGACCAAAATTATTACTTTCCCGACCCGGCAATTAAAAAGTATGGACACATTAAAATGACCTATGTTGGCGGATACTGGCCGGAAAAAGCACAAGCTTTTGAAATGTATCTTAGACCGTTTGAAGATATATTGCATACTTATGGTTATGGCAATTGGCCATATAAACATTATGGGGGGGAATTAGACATAGCCGAAGAACGTCAACTCTATTCCAGCGCTGGTTTAGTCCCTTTAGTTACGAGTCCAGCGGGTTGGTATATGGCGGAAGTTACAGAAAGATATTTTAAAGCGCCGGCCTGCAAAGCCTTCTGTATTGCCGATCAAAATACCGGACTAAAAGATGTTTTCACTGAAGATGAAATGCTGCAGGCGAAGAACGCCGAACATTTCTCCGAATTGGTAAATGATTATTTGAAAGGAAAAATCGATGTCAACTATTGGAAAAACAAGGCTTATGAGGCGGTAATGAATAAGCACCTCTATCGACATCGTGCTCTTCAGATAAAAAATATTTTTGAAACTAAAACCGAACTCAAATGAGTACAAATAAACCAAAAAAAATATTATTAACAACAACTAATTTTGAAAAAGTTTCTTTGATTACGGCCGCTAAGGACCGCCCGCTTGGCTTAAAAACCGTAGACTCATCCCATTACCCAATCGGGTTGGCTTATTTACACTCTTATCTTGAATTTGATAATCATAAAATCCAAACTCTCTTTTTAAATAACTACGGTGATAAAGAATGTTTTGATATAGTAATAAAAACTATAGAAGAATTTCTTCCGGAAATAATAGGTTTTCAAGTATTAACCGCTAATCGAATAAGCGCTTATCGATTAATTGACTATATACACAATAAATATCCTAAGATTAATATACTTATTGGCGGTATGCATGCTACTATAATGCACCGCCAACTCCTCGAAAAATTTCCTTATGTAATCGCGGTATTGGGTGAAGGTGAAATTACTTTTTCCGAGCTAGCCAAAGAGTTATCAAATCCAAATCTTGATCTTCATAAAATAGATGGGATAGCTTTCAACGAAGGTGGCAATATTATAAGAACCAACCCGAGAAAGTTAATCGAAAATTTAGACAGATTGCCTTTCCCTAAACATGAAATGTTTTTCAATAACAATAGAGCCTCTGGTTGTATTTTGACCGCTCGAGGTTGCCCGTTCAATTGTAGTTTTTGCTGCTTAGATGTTCTTTCGCAAAGAAGGGTAAGATTAAGATCTGTCGAAAATATTCTGGCGGAAATAGAGTTTATGATTAAAAAATTTCCTCAAATGTCTGATATCTGGATTCATGATGATACTTTTTTTATTGACAATAAAAGGGTGGTTGAGTTTTGCGATGAAATTATCAAACGGAAGATAAAAATTAGTTTTACTTGTAGCGGTAGAATGAAACCTTTAAACCAAGAAATGGTAAATAAACTCGAACAAGCGAATTTTAAAAAAATTTTACTGGGACTGGAAAGCGGCGATGAGGGCATCTTAAAATCTTGCCACAAAGCTATAACTCAACAGGACGTAATTAACGCAATTAAGCTATTTTCAAAATCTAAAATAACGGTTACTGCCTTTTTGATTGTCGGATTACCTGGCGAAACTTTAAAAACAATTTTAGAAACTGCAAAATTCGTAAAAAAATTACAAAAAATAAAGTACTTATATTTTAGCGAGACAGCAATTCTTACGGTTTATCCGGGTACCGAAGTTTACGAAATAGCAAAGACGGGGGGAATGATCGATGATAGTTATTGGCTGACCGACAAACCAACGCCTTTATTTACTTTAGAAAATAGCGAAGAACAACTAATAAAATTTAAAGAAATTCTCTTAAATCACATCTCGGTTGACAGATTTTTTACTCCTGCCGGTTTTATAAAACAATTTAAAATGACTCCTTATGTTATAAAATATACTTATAATCATCGAAGTGTTCTTAAAAATATGCTGCATAAAACTTTTAAAACAATCTTGCCAAGAAAAATTCTCGAATTTCTAATTAATACCTACAAAAAATTATAATAATAAAGGAGAAATCAAGAGAATATAAACAAACAAAATCTTCTATTCAAAATTATGAATAAATTTAAAAGATAAAATTAACTATGGATATCAAAAAACAACAAAAAAATTTTGCGAAACATATTCTTTATTTTGTAAAAAATCACAAAGCCTTTTTCCCGCCCGATGGAAAGCAAAAAATTTTAATAGAAAAATTAAGAAATGAAGTGATGCGTTCGTCGATACAAAAAGTCTACAAGGAAGATGAGATAAAGAATGAATGGCAAAATTTTGTCGATAATCTACGTTATCATATATTAAATGACGACCCAAGAAAATTTTTACAATGGAAAGAAATAAGCTACACCATGGTATTCGGTGGCAGTAAATATGAGCTATTTTCATTAAAAAACAATTGGCCTTATTGGAGAAAGATAATTAAAGATAGCTATTTCGGCATGCCTCCATTATCTAAATATTGTTGGAGAAGTAGCGGCAGTTATACACATTCAGCTTACCATTTCCAAAAATTATTGACAGAATTTGATATAAAATTAGATAAATTTAAAACAATTATGGAATTTGGTGGCGGATACGGTGTAATGGCCCTCCTGGCGTACCGACAAGGATTTAATGGCAGCTATTTAATATATGATTTACCGGAATTTTTAGCTTTACAAAAATATTATTTAAGCTCGATAAACGAAACAAATTTTCTACTATCAGATAATATAAGAAATAATGTAAATACAGTATCTTTTTTTTCCAAAAAAGAAAAACTCATGGATTCGTTAAAGCGCGCTCAAAACATTGATTTGTTTATAGCCATGTGGTCAATAAGTGAATCGCCTCTTAAACTTCGAGAGAATTTGTTTGAAAAAATTTTTAATACCGCAAAAATCAAATATGTTCTAATCGGATTTCAAAAAAAATTTGGTGATATTGATAACTGCACCTACTTCAAAACTTTTATAAATAAATATAACAATTATTCCTGGAAAATTGAGGAGATCTCTCATCTAAAAGATAACTACTACCTACTTGGAAAAAACAATAAATATGATAATCATTAAATTATTGGGTGGCCTGGGAAATCAACTCTTCCAATACGCCCTAGGGAGAAACATAGCTCAAAAAAACAAAACGCAACTTAAGCTTGATATAACTCCGTTTGAAACATACTCAAAACACAGGTACAGCCTGAATCATTTTAATATTCTAGAAAATTTTGCAACCAGGGAAGAAATTAATGGGTTTAAAAAATTTGATGATAATAATATTATTAATAATTTAATAAGAACCATAGAAAAAATAAAACCGTTTAAAATTAGAACTCATATCAAAGAAAATAATTATTATACCTTCGACCCGAAAATTTTAACTCTGGGCGACAATGTTTATTTGGATGGGTTTTGGCAAAACGAAAAATATTTCAAGGGCATTAAAGATGTGCTACACGATGAATTTACCTTAAAAGAAAAATTAGAAAAAAATTTATTGGAAGTCATTATGAAAACTAATTCTGTCTCAATCCACGTAAGAAGAGCAGATTATGTAACGAATCCTAATGCAAATAAAATATACGGCGTTTGTAGCTTGGATTATTACAATAAAGCAATCGCTACAATTACTGACTTGGTTACAGCGCCTCATTTCTTTGTTTTTTCAGATGACCTTGGTTGGTGCAAAAAAAATATAAGATTGAATTTTCCGACGACTTTTATAGATAATGGGGCGGATAAAAATTATGAGGATTTAATTTTAATGAGCCGATGTAAACACAACATAATTGCCAACAGTTCATTCAGCTGGTGGGGCGCCTGGCTTAATAACAATGTTGATAAAATTGTTATTGCGCCAAAACAATGGTTAAATAATTCTATAAAAGGCACTAAAGAAATGGTATTAGAATCCTGGATAAAAATCTAAATCGTTTATAAATAACATGGCAAAAAAAATTCTAATTACTGGCGGTGCCGGCTTTATCGGTTCTCATCTGGCGAAAAAATTAAAAAAAAGCGGCTACGAAATAGTGCTGATAGACAGGTTCACTGCCCACAGTGCTAAATTAAAGCGCGATAGATTGAAAAAATTGCTCCATCCGGGTGAATACACATTCTATGAGGCCGAGCTGTCTGATTTGAACAAAGTAAATAAAATATTCAAAAATCATAAATTTGATCTAATCTGCCACCTGGCCGCTAAAACAAACCTTCAATTTAATTCCCGCCTATATAATCGAACGAATACCCTTGGAACAATAAATATTTTTGAACTTGCCAAAGATTATGATGTTCCGAAAGTCGTTTTTGCCTCATCTTCGATGGTTTATGGAAATAATGATAATCGCTCTTTTGGTGAAACCGATAATACTGATCGCCCTCTATCAATTTATGCGGCTTCAAAAAAATCAGCTGAAATTCTCGCGTATACGTATCATAGCCTGCACAAGATTGAAATGGTCGGCCTTAGGTTTTTTACCACTTATGGACCGTGGGGCAGGCCGGAAACGGCCATCAGCAAATTCACAGAACAAATCATCAATAATCAGCCGATAGTAATACAAAATTTTGGAAAAATTAAAAAAGATTTCACCTACATTGATGATGTAATAAACGGCATAACCGCCTCGATAGAGAAAAAATTCAATTATGAATTAATTAACCTGGGATCCGGTAAGAGCGTGGAATTGGAAACAATAATCGATCTAATTGAAAAAAATTTGAAAATTAAAGCGCAAAAAAAATACACCGCGATGCAGCCGGGCGATCAGTTGGAGACCCGCGCCAATATTGAAAAAGCAAAAAAAATGCTTAATTACAGACCCAAGATTACCATTGAACAAGGCATTAAAAAATATATAAACTGGTATAAGCAATATTATTCGTTAAAATAACCGGATGGATATCAATTATCGAAAAAAAATAACCGTCGCAATGCCGGTTTATAACGGGGAAAAATATTTAGCCAAGGCGATTGACAGCGTTCTGGCGCAGACATATCCTGATTTTGAACTGGTAATCGTTGATGACGGATCAACCGACGGCAGCGCCAAAATTTTGGAAAAATACGCGGCGCAGGATAAACGAATCAGGGTGCTTTACAATGAAAAAAACATGGGTATCGTTTTCACCAGAAACCGATCTTTTGACGAAAGCAATTCGGAATATATAGCGATTTTGGATCATGACGACATTGCATTACCGAACAGATTGAAAGAGCAAATGGACTTTCTGGATTCGCACCAGGAGTTCGGTATGGTCGGTTCATGGGTAGAACAAATTGACGAAAATGACAAACCAAATGGCATTGTTTGGAAATACGGCGTTGGTGCAGATAAAATCGCAAGTCTGATGTTATTTTCCAATTTTTTTGCCCAGTCCGCGGTAACCATCAGAAAAAAAGCGTTGCCTGTAATTCCCTACCGTCAGGATTATATTTACGCGGAAGATTATGATTTATGGACAAGAATAGCCGAAAAATGGAAAGTATGGAATTTACCTAAGATTTTAATTAAGTATCGTGTTCACACCGCGGGTATAACGAAAACCAGGCCTGATTTTTCAATAAATGCCGCGATTAAACTCCAAATGGGCTTACTGAATAATCTAGGCTTGAATCCATCCGAGGATGATATATTAATTCACCGGACAAATTTTACCTTTAAAGGTGAAAATCTAAAAAAATTTATAGACGAAAGAGAGAATTGGCTGGAAAAACTGATAATAGCCAACAACAAAATCGGCTATTACCCAAAGCGTGAATTTTCGGAGATCGTGAGCGAACGCTGGCTCTATAGTTGCGACTCCAATGGCGAAGCCGGTTTTTGGATCTGGAAAAAATTCTGGCAGTCGCCTTTAAGCAAAAATACTGGCCCTGGAGACTGGAAACGCCTCCTTAAATTCTTTATTAAGTGCCTGCTTAAAAAAAATAAATTCAGTTGACTTTATAAATCAGGTTGCTGCCTATCTGTGCAACCGGCACGATAAAACTATATCTGCCTAAAATATCTTGCAAGCCTCTATATTTATCATCATTAGTATCCAATAAAATGTAATCAAGCTCATATTTTTTAAGAGCCGTGCGCGGGTCTTCTTTTTTTATTTCGTTATACTTATTTAAAACTCTGGCAACATATTCCGGCGGAACCAAAATTGGCTCTGCTGTTTTTTTTCCGGTCAATGCCTGAATAATTTTATTTCTAACCACCTGATTTTGATATCGATCAATAAATTTATTTAGCCAGATTGACCGCTGATCAGCTAAAATAAAATCTCCATCAACTTTATCTTTAAAGATATTCTGCCGCGCCCATCGGTCTTCCAATTCATCATCAGAAAGAAGATAAGCGGCACCGTAGCCTTGCGCGTAAAGATTATTGCGCGTATAGATTGATATTAAATTGCTTTGACTATCACTTCCCAAAAAATAAATTACCGAATCCGGCAAAGTATTTTGATTTAACCAATCAAACGTTTTGCCTCCCTCCTGCAGTTCTGCTAATTGTTCGGCCGGTAAATTATTTATAAAACCGATTTTTAAATGTTCCTTTTGTTTATAAACAAGCAAGGCAAGAAAAGCGAGCGCAAATACTATGGCGAGCCAATCAGTCTTATTAAGCCCAACCCAGCCGTTGTTTTTTAGGGCAGCACGGAGATTTTTGAAAATAATCGCTAAAACCAAAAAGGAGAAAAAAACCGTTACTTGATAATAGTGACTGGAAAACTGCAGATACTTGCCGGTGATTATGTTTTGCCAATTAAGCCCCCAGGCGGCTAACAATAAGGCAAGGGAAAAATAAAATTCTTGCTTAGTTCCAATCAACCGCCGGCACAATAGCAATGCCAGGCCGGTCAGGGCAATCAATAAAACATTAAAGTAGCATCCGGGCCAATGAATATTAAGCAAACCCAGACGTGATAATGATTCATTATAAAACGGATTTTTAGCGAGCGCCGCAAGCGATCTAAAATATGGTAAACCAAAAATTAATGCGGTAATAAAAAAAACTGAAGAATATTTTATAGTTTCAAAACTTTTTTTGACAACCACACCGGCGAGTAAACTTACGATGTACAGCACAAGTACGGCAGTCCAATAATAGGGATAGACATATAACAACATTCCGAAAGTCGCGCCAAGAAAAATATTATAACAAACCAGCCGGCGACCGCTTAAGTCCTTAAAAAATATTTCCCAAATTAAAATTATACTCAAAACTAAAAAAATAAAGCTGAATTGCGGATTGATCGGACGGCCAAAAGAAAAAAGAAACAGCAAATAAAAAAAGACGGAAAACCCGGCTGCTATTTTTTTCTCGGCAGTTATTCTTACAAACAGCAAATATAATAAAACAACGCCAAGAAAAGGTAAAATAAAATCATTTAGAAAAAAAGTTGCCGGCACCGTAAGGCGAAGCGCTTTCGCCTCTTTGGCAATAAGCCATTCAGCCAAATCCGGCATTAAGGGTAAATCATTTTGATGTTCTTTTAAATAAACATTACCAAGGGTGCGGCCGTCATACAACCGCTTGCTCATAGCCAGGTAATGCTCTTCGTCGTCGTTTAAAATCGGATAAACGCCATTAAAATTTTTCCAGCCTGATTGGTAAATGGCAAAAAGCGTCGGCCGCACCACCAGTAAGCTGATGACGAGCGCCAAAATAAAAATCGGCCAATGATTCTTTAGTATATTTTTAAGCATTCAGTTTACCTCCAAATTTCCAAGAATTGCCGTTACGCATAATGATATAAGTTGTTTTTTGATCAATCTGCGGATAACTTTTAAGCCAATTCTCAACGGTTGCTTTCTTAATATAAGTTGTTTGCGGCGTTACCAACTGATCAAAAGCCACGTGGCGGAAAAAAGTAAATTCCCTTTTGGCGATCCATAAACTATAATCAAACAATGGCAGTTTACTTAACCAGTTGACGTTTTTGAATTTGTATAACAATTTGGCGTAGAGATAATAAGGAAAAACCAAGGGTGTCGCGATAAAATATTTCGTTAGCCACCAAGGCAAGCGGGCGGCGATTTTTCTGATCGGATCAACTATATAAATAATCAAACCATTGCCCTCGCGCGCGTAGACCCAGCAATGAAATCGTCCGCCCGGCTTGACATTACTGATAACCGCATCCAGCCCTTTTTTCGGATCCGCTAAATGATGAAGCACACCGATGCAATAGACCAGATCAAAGCCCGTGCTAGTGTAGGTAATCAGATCAGACTTTACTACTTCCCAATTTTTATATGGCAGTGCCGATAAATTTTTTTTCGCCGATTCCACCGAATCACCCAGGTCGGTGCCGACAAGACGCGCCGGCTGCCACTCTGCCATATAGACCATCAAGCTGGCGTTGCCGCAACCAAGTTCCAGAACGAATTTACCGGCTACCTCGGTCTTGATGATGGGTGCCAGCCAATCTTCAAATTGCTCCTTAGTGTAGACCGAGCCGAGCGGAAGATTATTCCAGGAGTTTGCGAACGCGTCTGCAGTTTTTTGGTCTTCGTTATTCATAAAATCTTAATTTTGCTTGGAAAAATTGAATTCAATCTCATCAAATCCGCCGACCCAATAGCACCAGACGCGACTGCAAAAATTAGGCGAGAGGTTGGCTAAAAAAGAAATAAAAACGTTAAGCGCTTTTAAAAAACCGATGCTGACCGGGCCATAACCCATACTGGGCAGAAGATGGAAAAAAGCCAGCCAAGATAATCTTGTTTTTTCCAGCTTGAATTCAACTCCGAAAAATCCCGATTTGGTAAAGGCCGGGTTGAAATATAGGGGAAAAGTAACGTCAAAACCGTGGCTATGCTCCGCGTGAGTGAAGCCTCTGCTGAAATGAGGAACTTTGACAATCAATTCTCCGCCGGACTTAAGAATCCGATGCAGTTCTTTCATCACTAAAAACGGTTTGTCCAGATGTTCCAAGATATGAGAGGCTTCAATCAAATCAAATGTGCCGTCGTCAAAAGGATAAGGAAACGAATTCAAATCATGAGTCACGTCCGGTTGTGCCAGCGGATTCCAGTCGATGTTGATATAACCGATCTTTTTATCCTGTCCGGCGCCTAAATTCAATTTTTTTAAATCCTCCGCCATAAAATTAAAGCCATTTCTCCTGCCACATCTGGAAAACCGCTAAAGTCCAAATCAGTTTCCGGTTGTCCGTGCGGCGGGAAAAATGGTCATCAAGTAATTTATTAATATATTGATAATTAAAGAGTCCCTGCTCATTAATTTTTTTCTCTGAAAATAATTCTGTGATTAGCGGCTCAAGATCGTCAGCCAGCCATTCTGCCAGCGGCACGCCGAAGCCTTTCTTCTTTCTTTGCACGATCTCTTTAGGTAATTTATCTTCCATTAATTTTTTTAAGATAAATTTAGTCGTTAGGCCGCGTAGCTTTAAATTTAAAGGAAGGCTGTTCGCAAAGTCCACTACTGTGGTATCCAGAAACGGCGCTCGCACCTCCAGCGAATTGAACATGCTGGCGCGGTCTACTTTAACCAAAATATCATCCATCATGTATGTGCGTAAATATTGATATATCAACTGTTGATAATAATCCCCCGTTCCCGCTTCCCGGCCATACGAATCAATTTCCGCGAATTCATTTTCCTTTTCTAATTCCCGCCAAACATCACCGATAAAAAGTTCGGCCCGTTCCGGACGGTCAAAAGCGCCGAGCCAGCGCTGGTTCCGATATTCTTTTGCGCCATAAAAACCGCTGATAAATTTTTTAGCTTTAAAATCAAAGCTGAAATTTTTGAACGAAGTCGGCAGATTAAGCGCGACCCTTTCAATCAAACTCTTCCGTAAAAACAAAGGTAGCTTTTCGTAAATATCGGCCAGGCGATGTGCGATAAAAGTATCATAACCGCAGAATAGCTCATCCCCGCCATCGCCCCCGAGTGCCACCGTTACTCGTTCGCGGGTAAATTGGGAGAGTAAGAATGTCGGGATAATGGAAGCGTCGGCCAGCGGCTCATCAAGCATTTCGGCAATTCTCGGTACGAGATCCAGACTATCCTTGGCGTTCAAAATTTTCTCATAATGCTCCGTCCCCAAATGCTCGGCCACCCGCCTGGCGTAATGCGCCTCGTTAAAACTTTGTTCTTTAAAACCAATGGAGAAGGTCTTGATCTTCTGGTTGCTGTTTTTCTGCGCGTAATATGCGATGGTACTGGAATCAATCCCGCCGGAAAGAAAAACCCCGAGCGGCACATCGGAAATTAAACGGTCTTTAACGGCTTTATCCAATCTTTTGCCTAATTCTTTGATAGTATCCGCAACCTGAAAACCGAAACCCTGCCCGCCGGAGAGGCGGGCTGAAACATGGAACCTATTAAATTCAATATTCCAAAACTTCTTCTTTACCGCTTCCCTCCCGTCAAAAGTTAAATAGGTCGCCGGCTCTAATTTAAAAACGTTTTTGAAAATTGAGTGCGGTGTGGGAACATATTCATAGAGTAGATATTTATTTAGCGCACACAGATCTAATTCTTTTTTAAAGAGCGGGTGCGGCATCAAAGCTTTAAGCTCGGAGCCGAAAACAAGCGTCTCACCGAAGCGGCCATAATAAAGCGGCTTTTTACCCATGCGGTCGCGCGCCAAAAATAACTTATCAATCCGCTCATCATAAAGCGCGATAGCGAACATACCCTCAAGTTTGGAAAAAACCTCCTGGCCAAGCTCTTCATATAGATGCAGTATGACTTCGGTGTCTGACTGGCTCGCGAACAGGTGCTTGTCCTTAAGACTGTTTTTCAAATCCTTGAAATTGTATATTTCACCATTAAAGGCGAGCCAAACAGTTTTTTCTTCGTTCGCCATCGGCTGATGTCCAGCCGGCGAAAGATCTATAATCGAAAGCCGACGTTGCCCCAGGCCGACTCGCCCGGAATTATAAAAACCCTCGTCGTCCGGTCCGCGATGAACGAGCGTTCGCGTCATTTTTTCTAAAACATTTTTATCTCCTTGACCGAAATAGCCGACAATGCCACACATAAATATTATTTCAATACTTCATATATCTCAATAAACGGTCCGCTTTTATCCAGAAACACGAGCGGTAACATATCTAAGGGGTTATTCAAGTAATCATTAACACCGGTTTCAATTAACTTTTTATTTTCGGTTGGATAAAAAATTTGTTTGAGCTCTATCCTATGATATTTTTTCACCTTTTCAATTATTTCTTGAGTTGATTGACGTGTTGGTATGTCATATCTTTTATTTTTAGCACCACTCTCCCAATAAGCATTAATTATATATTTAGTATTTGACCCGCCCAATTCCTCATATCGTTCAAAACCCAAATCATACAGCAAGTTAACCCCGTGATTTAGATAATTTTCTTTATGATTTAAAATATAATCTATTTTCTTGGATCCGGTTACCATGTTTTTTTCTTTCTGCCAGCGAGCCGCCTTATAGGACAACGGAACATCCAAATAGAAATCAAAAGAATATGCAACTTCATCCCTAGAAAGATTACTTTCCAGCCATTTTGCCGCTTCGTTTCTGGTATAGTCATTTAAAAGCATGTTCCAGCGGTAAGAAAAAAAAGCGTTCGGTAAAATTAAAATTAACAAAATAAGCCAAATAATTTTAGGTGGTAATTTTGTTTTACTTAAGTAATCCGCCAAATAGCCGGCTGAAATAATAATCAGCAGGATAATAAACGCCAATAGCCATCGAATTATAAAGGGTGCAGCGAAAACCGTCGCCATTAATAAATAATAAAAAGCTAAGCCGATTAAGACATACCGTATATAAACATTTCCCCAAATTTTTTTACCTTTAAATAAAAGCAAAATCACAAACAAAGCTACAAAAATAGGCTCCACCATAAAACTATCGCGCCACTCATAATAAAACCTTTCCAGATTACCCGCCGGAAACATCCCCATAAAATTATTACCAGTTATTTTACCGATATCTCGCGCAAACATATTGCTCATTCCCTTGATGTTCGGCCCAAAAAAAACAATTACTATAGTTAAACTGATTAAAAAAGATTTAATAATAATTTTTCTATCAATGAGCTTCCAATTAAATATCAAGGCTGTAAGTGGAAAAATAAATGAAGCAATTCCAATATAATGGATACTTAATGAAAACCCCGCGGTTAAAACGCTTAAATAGAAAAATCTAATTTCCTTTTTTTCTTCATATTTTAAGGCGTAGAATAGAGAAAGAATAAAAAAGAAAACCATAACAGTATGAGCCTTTCCCCAATGAGCCATAGCCAGCGGCGCAAGGCTTACGGCGTAGACTAAAGCTGCAAAATATCCGCTCAACCTGCTTTTAAAAATCAAATTTGATATTTTATAGACCAAAAAAATAGTAGCCGTTCCAAAAAAAACTGAATACCAACGGGAAACAATGTGAATATATCCTAATCCGTTTGCTGATAAAAAATTAGTTAGCGAATCAACAGAGGTCAGATGGTTAACTAACATTAAATATAGTATTTTAAAAATTACCACCGGAATATAAAGTAACGGCAATAAAATCGGATAAGGGCCAAATGCTTGAATGAAACTTCTATGCTGAAGCAAATCAATAGTATATGACATATTATATGTTTCGTCCCATATAGAATTGACGCCTAGGGGATAATCAAAATATATACCATAAATCCTATAAAAAAATCCTACGGCTATTACTAATATAAGTATTTTATTATTTTTGACGTATTCTAATAATTTCTTACACATAAGTTTATTATGAAATCAACACAAATATCTATTTATTAAATTCGCCATTACTTTTATTTTTCAGCCCCTCCAGGGCTTCTTTCCGGGTGCTGTCTTCCAACTTTCTTCTTATTCTTAAAATAGAAATATAATTTGAAAAAGAAAGATAAAGAACAAACATGAATCCAAGAATGGTGAAGAAATCCATCCCCCTTAAAATACCCAGTCTATGAACTACGCCGGATGTAATGTTTGGAAATAACACAAATATAACATACACAGTCCAGATAATTTCCCACATTATAAATTGGATCTTTGAAAACTCCTTGCGCGAATAATTTAGAAAAACAAAATAAGCCATAAAAAGACCGAAGATTAAACCTATTATTTGAACTCCTAGTATCATAGTATTTTCCACTTTAATAAATTAATTAATATTATTATACCATCAATTATTGTTGTACCTTTGTACTTATCTTTATAAATTGTTTTTATTCCCACGCTTTCGTATTTCATATCGTATTTACCGGCATTAATTATCATTTCTGTTTCAACGGAATAATTTTGTTCTTGCCATTTTATTTTTTTATATGCGTCACTAGTTAAAACTCTTAAACCGCATTGAGTGTCACTTAGATTAATCTTGGAAAATAATTTTATAGTAAAGGTAAGTAATTGATTGCCCATCTTCATCATAAACGGCATATCATCATTAAATGTCCTTTCTCCAAATACGATATCCAGCTTTTTTTCTATAAGTTTTTCAACTAATTTCATCATATCTTCAGGCAGATGCTGTCCATCGGAATCGATCAATGCTAAAATGTTCGCGCCTCTTATTAAAGCCGCCTCGCAGCCGGTCTTAAGGGCTGCCCCTTTGCCCAGATTAATTTTATGTTTTAAGACAATTATATTTGAATCAACTTTTTTTGCTATTTCATAGGTATCATCTATTGAACCATCGTCTACAACTATAATATTATTAGTATACAAAACTATTTTTTGTAAAACTTCCCGGATATTTTTTTCTTCATTATAGGCAGGAACTATAACAAAAAAATCTTTTAATTGTTTGCTGTCCATTTATTTAAAAGTTTATTTTCTCTTTGATTTGATAAGGATCTTTCCCTTGAGATTCGTAGTACGTTCTCATTAATATCTCGGCGACGACGCCCAGCGCGGCCAACTGTACGCCGACGATGATTAAAAGGGCCGATAAAACGGGCAACGGAGTATCAACGATATGCCTGATACCGAAAACCCTCAATAAAATAGAGGCCAGACCGGCGATAATACCCAGAAACAAGGAAATAAAACCCAGGCCGCCGAAAAAATGCATCGGACGGTTCATATAACGTGATAAAAATTTTATTACTATCAAATCCAACAGCACCCGGAAGGTCCGAGAAATACCATAGTTGGTTTTGCCGTGAATTCTTGCCCGATGATTGACCTCGATTTCCGTTACCCTGCCTCCCTGCCAATTTATATACGCCGGTATGAATCGATGCATCTCGCCATAAAGATTAATACCCTGGATCAGTTCTCTTTTGTAGGCCTTCATGGAACAGCCGTAATCATGAATCTTGACGCCGGTGATCAGCCCGATCAGCCAGTTCGCCAGCCTTGACGGTATTTTTTTTGAAAGCGGATCGCGCCGATTTTTCCTCCAGCCGGATACCACATCAAATCCCTCATTGATCTTATTCAAAAATTGAGGAATGTCTTTCGGGTCGTTCTGCATGTCGGCGTCCATCGGAATGATGATATCGCCTGACGCGGCCTTAATGCCGGCCGACATAGCGGCTGTTTGGCCGAAATTATATCTGAAATTTATCACTTTTAACGCGGGATCAACACCGGCGATTTTTTTTAAAATCTGCAGACTGCTGTCTTTTGAGCCGTCGTTAACGCAGATAATTTCGGCCCCTGTACCGAGCTTCCCTAAAACCTCTTTCAGTTCCTGATAGAGAATCTCAATATTCTTTTCTTCATTATAAATCGGCAGGACGATTGAAAGTTGTGCTCCGTCAGATGTAGATTCGTTGTTGTTCATATTTTTGTTGCCCCGCCGGGTGACATCTGACGGGGTAAATTTTTCGTATTATCTATAAAATTTAAAATAATTTGCGCTCGTTTATCCCAGCTGAAATTTTTTAATTTTTCAAACGCTCTGGCTGATTTTTTTTCAGCCAGCGGCTGATCATTCAGGACTGATTTTATTCCCTCGGCCAACGCTTCCACGTTATCCGGCCGGACCAAAACGCTTTCTTCTTCACTTATTATTTCTCTGATGGAATTCAGGTCGCTCGTGACAATCGGCCTGCCGCTCGCCATATACTCTAAGATTTTCATCGGACACATATAATAATCATAATGATCCTGCTTCGGAAAAGGGGCAATCAAGACGTCAAAAGCCTTTAAATATGATGGCACCGTTTCGTGTTTTACCCAGCCGACAAAAATCGTTCTCTGGCTTAAGCCGGCATCCTCGGCTACTTTTTTATATTCTTCAATATCTTCTTTCCGTCCGCCGACCAGAACCAAGAAAGTTTGATTCGATAAATATTTAAGCGATCTAATGGCGGTTTCTATGCCTTTCTCCATACTCATAGTTTTAAGCATGCCAACATAGCCGACCAATATCTTTTCTTGCGGCAGGCCGAACTTCACCCGGGCCTCCTCTTTGGAAATCATCAAATCAAACTTTGCCAGATCGACGCCGTTCGGTTGGGATATTACTTTATTCTCTGTTAAGCCGAAATCGCTGATTAATTTCTGTCTTTTCCATCTATTGGTGGTGATGACGCCGGCGAGATTCTTGAACAGACGGCGATAAAAATTTAACCGTCCGCGGGGGAAATCATGGATGTCATATATTGTCCATTTTCTGATAAAAGTGGCGGGGTAAAGCGAAATCTGGTCATGCGAAAAAATAACATCCTCTTTTTTGGAAAAAAATAGCAGGTAGAAAAAGGCAGCCGCGGCGAAGCTCACGGCCTCCAGCCAAAAAATAATTTTACTGTTGAAAAAAGGGATTAAATCAATCGCCGGCAAGCGCACTAATCTGAATTTTTTTTCAATATTATAAAAACTGAAAGGATCTTCTTTTATTTTATTAAACCTTACGGGCGCAACCATGACAACTTCTGCTGTTTTCGCCAAAGCCTCGCAGAGTTTCATCGCTTCTATCCCCTCGGCTTTTTCGGTCGGAATTCTTGAATTTATCAAATAAAATATTTTCATTTTTTTTGGGAAACAACCACTAAGGTTTCCATAAACTTTGCAGTAAACCTCGAGGCGATAAAATACCAAAAATTTAAAAATTTCTTTTTCCAGCTTTCCTTGAAGTCAACGCCCGGATCATAGAGAAAAGATATCTCACCGACTGTAAAATTATTTTTTCCAAGCAGTTTTGAAATTGTTTTAGTATTGAAATAGCAGACATGGTCGCTGTTTACTGTCGGTTCGGCCTTGGTGATCTTTTCAGCTATATTAAAGAAGTTAAAACAGTTTGGCGTGGTGATGATCAGCCGGCCGTCGTCTTTCAGATTCCGCCTGCAGCTTGCCAAAAAAAGGCCCGGGTTGGAAAGATGCTCAATCAGGTCGCCGGCGAAAATAGCGTCAAACTTCACCGGAAAATCAAAATGCTCCGCGCTGGCTTTGAGATAATGGTCGCCGGAAAATTTTGTCTGGTTAAAATCCAAATCCAGACCGTAGACCTCTTTGGCCTGTTCCCTAATCAATTTATGCGGCCAATTATTCTGGTACGATTTTATGCCCTGCCCCCAAAAACCAACATCCAATACCACATCATCGTTCTTTATGAAGTTTGTGATAAGCTCTTTTTTGTCTTTATAAATTTTAGGCATAGTTCTTAATGATTTTTTCAATTAAACCTTTCAATCCGTGCTCGGTTTCCACGATTTTACGCAGGCTCTCGCCGTATTTTATCCGCTCCGAATTCGATAATTTAATGAAAAATTTGATGCGCTCCGCGAGCGTCCGAAAATCTTTTTGCGGGAAAACCATCTGCTCCGCGAAGGCAGAAAGCATCTTTACCGCCGCCTCGTTAGAGGTCACAACCGACAGACCCGCGGCCATCGCCTCCAGGATTGCCTTGTCCAGGCTACCGGTCTGGCTCATATTCGCGAACAGATTGGCGGCGGCAAGATAATTCATTATTTCTTCATGCGGAATGCCTCCGGCAAAAATCACTTCTTCGCCAAGACCCAAGTCGGCTACCATCTTTTTTAACTCGCTCAAATATTTTTCCTGCTCCGGCGCGCCGACGCCGCCGATAATTTCAATTCTAAAACGCAAATTCTCTTTTTTTAATATTTCAGCCGCCCTGATCAAAGTTTCATAATCTTTAGCCGGAGAAATCCTGCCTATAGTTATAATTTTAAATATATCCCCCGTAACTTTTAACTTTGAACTTATTTCTGGATCCCCGCTGGAGTTTATCCTCGCTCGGCGGGGGCGGGGATGACAGCTGTCGCTGTCACTTTGAACTTTGAACTTTTCTATGTCTATTCCCTGCCCGACAATTCTGATTTTATTACTGTTTAGCCGACAGCCCTCTACGGTGGAGGTGAAGATCAAATCGGTTAATTTTTCCGCAACTTTCAAGCTGAAAGATACCTTTCCGTGCGCGTACCATAAGCCGATTTTCTT
>Ga0265296_1001390_pt1 | contig 28089 bp, 25 predicted proteins | sample MunlanPumphouse1_FD_189073 | JGI IMG/M metagenome (GOLD analysis project Ga0265296, IMG submission 189073) | Groundwater microbial communities from a municipal landfill in Southern Ontario, Canada - Pumphouse #1 | ecosystem: Environmental > Aquatic > Deep subsurface > Groundwater | place... | reverse complement strand
GCTCAAGTGGATGATCGTGTCCTGGGCCTGTTTTCTCTCGACCGCCCGCTCGATGTTATGGATCAAATCGGTGAACTGGGGGCGGGGGTCGCCACCTTTCTGGGTGTAGTAGTCCGCACCGTTGTTCAGCGCTTCAATGATGATATCCTCCCTTGCTTTTCCGGTAAATATGATGAACGGGAGGTGCGGGTGTTCCGCCCGGACTGCCTTCAAAAATGCAATCCCATCCATCTCCGGCATCTGGAAATCGGAGATCACGGCATCGTATCGTGTTGCCCGGAGTTTTTCAAGCGCCGTGGACGCGGAATCAAGAAGCTCAACCTGGATGGTCCCTGATTGTTCAAGATACAGTTTTCCTATATCCAGAAGTATGGGGTCGTCGTCAACATACAGAACGGAGATCATGGTATACCGAACCTGCATGATCGGGAAAATAAATTTTGTTCTGTCATAGCGCTCACACCCGGAATTTCCGGTTGGCTTCGAGTGCAGACAGGGCGATCGTATTGACCTGTTCGACCATGCGGGAGATCTCGCCGATGGCTGCGGACAATTCCTCAGTGGAGGCTGCCGATTCTTCAGCTTCGCCAGCTGTTGCCCGTATCCGCCCGGCAATCTCATTGACGCTGTCGGTGATCTTCTCCGTGATGGTGGCCTGTTCCCCGGTCGCAGTCGCAACATCGGAGGCGCTCGCAGCAACTTTCTCGATATCGGTGGCAATCCGGGTAAATGCACTCAGCGTATCCGTGACCGCAACTGAACCCCGACCGACAACGGCATGAGTCTCTTCCATAGCCGATGCGGCTGTCATCGCTTCTGCCTTGAGATGGTTGATCATTTCTTCAATCTGTTCTGCGGATCTCTTGGATTCATTGGCCAGGGACTTCACTTCCGCTGCCACCACGGCAAACCCCCGTCCCGCGTCACCCGCCCGGGCAGCCTCGATTGCTGCATTGAGGGCCAGCAGGTTGGTCTGGTTTGCAATATCCCGGATCAGGCCAACGATCTTTGAGATGTCTGCCATCTGCTGTTCGATCTTTACGACCATGACGGATACTTTTTCCGTGGAGCGCCCGATCTCCCCCATATTTTTTTCTGCACTGCCGGCAAGTGACGAGCCTTCGTGGGAACGCTCATTGGCCTGCTTTGAGATCGCTGAAACCTCCGACATGCTTGCGGTGATCTCCTCAACCGATGCGCTCATGTCGCCAACGGCATGGAGGATCTGCTCGATACCAACCGATACTCTGGTGGTATTGGTGCTGACAAGGCCTGAGTTCTTGGCAATATCCCCAATTTCCCCTGAAGCATCCTGGATGCACCGGACTGCGTTGCCGGCAGAGGTAGTGAGGTTCTCCATCTCCCGGTTCACCGTATCAATATTTTTCCGGAGGCTGTCAATGATCCCCTGGACGGCATTCTGCATCTTCAGCAGCTGGTCATGGGTCACTTTTGTCCGCTCGTCCGGCTCTGCGAGATCATACCGGAGCGTCAGATCGCCAGCCCCCATTTTTACATACAGTACGGAGAGGCCGGTAACTTCCTGCTCCATGTACCGCTGGATCGCCGCGATCTCATGGAACTTACTCTCCAGCTCCTGCTCGCTCTTCTTGCGGTCAAGGTAAGTCTTGAGCATCTCCGATAAGGAGTTGATGAGGTTGCGCTCTTCTAAGAGGAACGGACCTTCCGCTTCATGTGGTTTCTCCTCAAGGTATACAATATCAAGGATGCCTAATTTCCCTTTGACCGAGAACTCCGCACTCTGTTTCCAGCGGGTATCCCGGAAATTGGGCGTGGTGACAATAACATCCTCAAACTGTATCCGTGCTGCACAAACCTCAGGATACTGCCAGCCGGGAGGAATCAGCTGGACGATTTTGTCGAGGATCTGTTCCCATTTCCAGGAATCATCCTGGATGAGTTTTGCCGTTGCGTAAAAGAGCGTCTGTTCTTTCACACGCTCGCCGTAATCGTGAAGAATTTTTGCCTGCTCGCGAAGTTTACTGTCCAGCTCCTGCTCGCTCTTCTTCCGGTCAAGGTAGGTCTTGAGCATCTCCGATAAGGAGTTGATGAGGTTGCGCTCTTCTAAGAGGAACGGACCTTCCGATTCATGAGGTTTCTCCTCAAGATACACAATATCAAGGATGCCTAATTTCCCTTTGACCGAGAATTCCGCACTCTGTTTCCAGCGGGTGTCCCGGTAATTGGGCGTGGTGACAATGACATCCTCAAACTGTATCCGTGCTGCACAAACCTCAGGATACTGCCAGCCGGGAGGAATCAGCTGGACGATTTTGTCGAGGATCTGTTCCCATTTCCATGAATCGTCCTGGATGAGATTTGCCGTTGCGTAAAAGAGCGTCTGTTCTTTCACACGCTCGCCGTAATCGTGGAGGAGTTTTGCCTGTTCCCGGTATTTTTTTTCAAGAACATCTTCGCCGATCTTCCGGTCAAGGTATGTCTTGAGCATCTCTGCAAGTGAGTTGATGAGGTTGCGCTCTTCAAGGAGGAACGGCCCTTCGGCTTCGAATGGCTTCTCTTCAAGGTATATGACTTCAATCGTTCCGCGGCTGCCGTCTTTCGTTATGACGTCAGCCTGCTGTTTCCACCGGATATCGCGGTACCCCCTGGATTTTACATCAATATCCATAAATGTGATCCGTGCTTCGCAGATCTCCGGGTATTGCCAGCCGGGGGGGACCAGGCAGACAATCTGCTGGAGGATACTCGCGGGAGGCAGAGTGTCGTCCTGGATGAGTTTTGCGGTTGCGTAAAAGAGCGTCTGCTCTTTTACACGCTCGCCATAATCGTGGAGGAGTTTTGCATGCGTTGCCTCCGTTGCTTCTGCTGCCCGGATCACGGGGGTGATATCCCGGAATAGCAGGAGCATGCTTTCCGATGATTTCGGATCATGGGAGATCGGGATGATCTGTTCTTCCAGGACATAGGTCCCGGTCCGGAACCTGAAGGTGATCCGGGAAAATCCGCACCTCTTCTGGGTCAGAGCGGTTGCGGGATCGTCACCGTGGCGGGATACCAGCGGAAGGTCCTGGTACTTCATCAGGAAAACAGAGTCACGCTCAAGCCCACTCATCTTCACAAACGCAGCATTCGCATGAATAATTTTCAGATCTGCATTGAGTACGAGTGAAGGTTCGGGTGTTTTCTCAAGAACATCCTGCATCCGGTCACGATTATGTGACGGATTTGAAACATATCCTGTATCGTGGCTCTCCATTTTTCATCTCGCCGGAAATTTTAAGATCAGATTACAGTCATTGTGGATCTGCCTGACCCGGAGGGAGTTTTTTATCCGGATCCGGAAGCGTGTTGGACCGTTTTGATGGAAGTATACTTCCACCCGTTACAATAAATAAATTTTGTTTTTGAATTCAGTTTCTGAGATTTTTTATCCACAAAATAGTTCCCGTTTGGCAAAAGGGGCCCCATTTGGAAGAAATACCCGTTGCCGGAAACCTTCCTCTCAATTACATTCCCCATCAAACCATACACCGCATGAGGAATTACACAATAATTAAGTCTGAATCCATTATCGAGGCCCAAATAATGCGATAGTATATATTCTGCGAAGTTATTATACCATATTTAAATTGTTTGTGGCGTTGACACGCCACGGATGATTTACAAAACGATGAGATTTCTAGGGAGTGAAATAATGGATTACGGAAAACTGGTTGGGGACTCTTTTGGATATGCAAAAGAAAGTCTTGTGGGAAAGTGGGTAAACTGGCTGTTGTTGATCATCAGTTGCATCATCTTCCCTCTTATTATGGGGTACATACTGCGTATTTACCGGGGAGATGACAAAGCTCCTGAATTAAATCAATGGGGTAGCATGTTCATCGATGGGATTAAACTCTTCATCGTAGCTCTGATCTACTGCCTACCCGTCATCATCATTGCGTTCGCGGTCGGCCTGTCAGCAATTGTCACTGCCGCAATGGCAATGTCCACCCAGGGACAGACAAATCCCGAGGGCCTGATGGCACTGATCGGTGGTTTCCTGTTCGCAGTCATCATCCTCGTCATTGTCTGGATCATTATCGAGATCATTATGGCAACCGCCGTGGTCCGTTTTGCACGCACGAACAGTTTTGGTGAAGCGTTCAATTTCAGTGCAATCTTTGCCCATATCGGGAAGATCGGTTTTGTATCCTATCTCATAGCGTTGATTGTCATGGCAATTATCATCGGTATCATCGAGATAATCTGTATGGTGATTCCCTATATCGGCATGCTGCTGCTGCTCATCATAACACCGGTGATTATCCTGTTCCAGGCACGGTACCTTGCCCTGCTCTATGACAGTGCCGATGCAGCATAAATCTAAAAACCAGATCACTTTTTTAAGGGTGCTAATACCATCAGCGTCAACAAAGTAATCATTGCTTCAGAAGAGAGCCTTCAATATCCCGTGCAAAGACGTTACTGTCCAGTATAGGTTCCTATCAGGGATTATCCCGATACCATACCAAATACCTGATGTGGTAATATCGAACATTGAATAATTGATACAGGAATCTCCGGTTGGCACAATCAGGATCATTCCCCGGTAAAAATTTTAGAGAATGGTGCACGACATGACTCACTATCTGATCGATATCCGGCTGATGGGTTCCGTGAAGCACCAGATCCAGACCTTGAGCAACCAGTTGTCCGAACGATTCAACCTCAAGGACAACCTGGTGATCCCGCATATCACGCTTGCCGGGCCGTTTGCGACAAGCGATGAGAAGAGACTGGTTGAGGATTTCTCAGGAATCTGTGCAAACCAGGCAGCGACGCCCAAATACGAGGTAGGGAGCTATGGGTTTTTTGATGATACCCGGGTGGTCTTTGTCACGATCACGCCGGATGAGAATCTGAAACAGTTCCGGTACCAGCTTTCCCGGGCAATTACCCCCTACTGCACATTACGGAACTATGACCTGGACGCTGCCGATGAATTCAGGTTCCATGCAACGCTTGCCATGAAACTGGACTGGCTCACGTTCCAGAGAATAAAATGGTATTTCAGGAACCAGGAACCGGTCACGTACCGGCACCATCCCCTGCGGGCAACCCTGCTCCGGAACTCCAGGATTGTCTGCGAATACGATTTTATCCAGCGGCGGATGCTTACTCCTGCACAGGCCCGGAGCAAGGCGACCATGATGCGGGACTTTGATGTCCTCAAGTCATGGGCCAACGGGAGCTGGGAGAACGAATGAGATCACCCGGTATTTCCTGCTGAACAGTATCTTCCGATCCGGCACGCGTTGTTCTACGAAGAATGAGGCAATCAAAAATGAAAAAATGCGCAGTCCCGGGCTTACCGGGAAATTTTAAATTCGCAGGTCTGGTTCTCACCGCAGTTTTGGCAGATCGCAAGAACGATCTCACAGCGTGAACAGTCTGGTTTCTTCTCCAGATCGCAATGATCGCAGTCCGGTTCACCGGAGTCCGGGGCTTCTGCATCGGGACCAAACGATCCCCCGGTGCCGGATCGTTTCTTGAACTCATCCAGGCACGCGTTACAGATAGCGTCGAGACATGATTCACATTCTTCCCGCAGGGGATCGCAGCCCCAGTCCAGGTATGTCATGATGGTATCCTAGTGTTGATGTCCTCCAACCAAAAAACGATTGCGGGGTTTTGGGAAAGGGAGGACTCTGCGTGAGAAAAGCAGTAAAAAAGATCCGTGACACTGATCCCGCTATGATTTCAGTGCAATGTACGGGATCAGGTCGAGGAGATCGTGCCTGAGCGTATCCATGCCGATCCGCTCCATGAACCGTGAGGTCCGCTCCTTTGGCTGGGCATGCGTCCGGAAATACTCCAGCAGCGGGGCAAGCATATCGTGCACCTCATCGGTTGTCAGGTCCGTTGCCAGCACGTCGCCGAACCGGGGCCGTGTGCCGCTGTTGCCGCCAAAGAGGACGGTCCAGCCTCCCTTCGATCCCAGGATCCCGATATCCCGGGTCCGGCTGTCCCCGCAACACCGGGGACAACCTGAGATGCCGATCTTCAGTTTTGCCGGGAAGGGGAGTTCCCGGTATTTTGCCTCGAGGGCAAGCGCAAGGGCCAGGGAATCCTGCGTACCGTTCTTACAGTGCCGGATGCCGGGGCAGGAGCGGACATACCGGACGCAGGGGCCGGTTCGCCGCACGGCATCGGTGCCCAGTTCTTCAAAAACAGCGGGAAGATCTTCAGCCCGAATCCCGATCATGTCAAGCCGCTGGCCTGAGGTGATCTTCACCGTCCCGACATGATATTTCCTTGCGATTGCTGCCACCCGTTCAAGGAGTTCCGGAGTCACGAGACCGGCGGGCGATCGCACCATCACCGCATACGTGCAGCCGTCCCGCTGGAGAATTGCGCCCTCCACCTGTTCTGCCATGGGTAAAAGATGGCGCCCCGGCATAAAAAAATCTGCGTGGAGACTGGGGAGATGTGTTGGGGACTTCAACATTAAAAAGAAGAAATGGGATCGGGATACCGTACCCGGTCACGGTTTCCCATCAATCATGTTGCGGATCGATGCCACCATTTGTGGGAACTCGTCCAACCCGAGCGTGCCCCGGGCAAACTCCACATCGGTACACCGGTCGAGAAGGTCCCGCACGGCACTGCTGTCGGCAGGGATCGAATGGAGGAACGCGAGGAGTTCCGTGTTGGTCATCTCGTGGCGGACCCCATTCTCCCCCGAGAGGAAGAGGCGGAGCGCCTGCCCGGCGAGCCCGCAGGCATCGGAGTACTGCTGTTTCCCATACGCGATCTCGGCCTTTGCCAGCAGATCGCGGGCAGCCTTCCAGTGATCGAACGGCTCGCGGGGCATCGCGGTGGGACTCATATTCAGGGCCGGGGCACCTGATCGGTGGAACCTGCGGTACAGGACCCACGCAGCGATCAGGATGATGACGCCTGCCACAATCGCTGCCAGCATGGGGAGGTAATCAAACGGTGCATCCGGTTCAACGGCAACCGTCAGTTGAGTCACATTCGTGCCGTCTGTAGTGGCGTTGATGAACGCCCGTTTTCCTTGGGGATCCTGGTACGTGAGGTTGACCATTGATCCGCCATCAGATGCAATAGTCAGTGTGCTCGTGTTGCGGGAGAATCCCTGTTCGCTGACCTTTTTGACTGCGGACTGATATGTCGTGTTCGCGGTGAGCGGTGCCGTTACGTTGACCGGTGCCACGGAGGTCTCGGTAACCGATGGCACAGCCCCGTTCTCCATTCGCCCGGCAACCGTGGCAGTTTCGCCAGCTGCGTTCCGGTACTCCTGCGAGAACGTGCCGGCAGTACCGGACTCCGGGTTCGTTGCCTGTGATGCACGGCTGAATCCGTCAGCCGCCAGGCTCTCGTTGACGGAAGCGAGCAGCGGATCTCGGCTGAGCGCCTCTTCAAACGCTGCCTTGTCCAGCTCTGCCCGTTCTGCTTCATTCTGCAACTGCTCCTTTAAGGCACTGGTATCCTGCGCAAGCTGGCCGTTTGAGAGCGCCTGCTGCACGGTCCCGTCACGGCCGGCCTGTTGCTGGCTGGAGACGGACTGCTGCACGATCTGTACCGAACTCGAGGTCGGGACATTCCCGGTCCCGGCACTGCTCGTGCTCATGACCGGCGATTGCGAACCACCAGACTGCGGGGGCTGTGCAACGAAATGGATCAGGATCTCCGGCAGGGCAACATGAACTGCAGAGGTACCGGTGTAGTCATACGCTACCTGGACCCGCACAGTCTTCTCCACATCAGATGTCCCGGCGCTGATGGTGATCTGCGATGCACCCGGGGAGACCGTATGCGAGTAGACCTTGTTCTTGGTGCTCATCATCACCGTGCCCGCGTTCTGGAGCTGCTCAGTTGTTGAGAACTGGAGGGTGCCATCAACGTCGTGATCGAACGTGCTTGTAATGGCAATCGGGACATCCGCCGATTCGCCAAACCCGAAGTAATAGTCACTGCTGCCAGCGGACATGGTGATGTCCGCTGCCATGACCGGGACGATAAGAAGCCCGGCACAGAGAATGAGGAGGAGGAGGGGAATTTCCGTCATCTGCTTCATTGAATGATCCTCCCCCTGCCGTACCGGAGCCAGAGTTCAAGGCAGAGCAGGACAAGTGCACCGGCGTAGAAGAAGCCTGCAACACTCGTCTCCTCCTTCTCGCGGGTGATCTGCTGGTTCAGGCTGCCGTAAATCTCCCTGAGCGTCTGGTCGTTGACGGATTTGAAATACGTCCCGCCGGTCTTCTCGGCAATCGATTTGAGGGTTGCCTCGTCCACCTGCGCATACTGCGGGTTGCCGAGCCAGTCATACCCGAGTACGACCGGCTGGCTGGAGCCCAAGCCCACAGTGTAGACCTGGATCCCGGCGTTCTTGGCAAACGCGACCGCTTCGTCCGGCGAGATCACGCCCGCGTTGTTCACGCCGTCCGAGAGCAGGATCACCACATTCTTCCGGTTCGGGATCGATTTGGCCATGTCGATGGCCAACGCAAGACCGTCGCCGATGGCAGTCTGCCCGTTCTTGGCGGAGACTGAAGCGAGTTTCTCGCGGACCCGGTCCTTGTCAGGGCTTAAGTACGCGGCCGTGGTGGCGCCTGATTCAAAGATCACGACCCCGGCATAATCCTTGGTGTCGAGGCTTTTGATCAGGATGTCACCGGCACTCTTTGCCGCTTCGATCCGGGTGGGCTGGTAATCGGTGGCCTGCATGCTGCCCGAGTCATCGATGACGAGGACCACGTTTACGCCTTCCTTGGTCTGTTCGAGCGGGATGTGCGGGTTCGCAAGGCCTATTACGATGAACGTGATGGCAAGGAGCGCGAGGGTAAAGAGGAGGTGCGAGCGCTTCGACTTCTTTGTGTCCCCGAGCGCCGATTTCACGAACGCGAGCCGGGAGAACCGGATCGCCTCCTTCTTCTTCTGCCGGACCATCCAGATATAGACGGCCGCAAGGACCGGGATGAGGATTAGGCCGGCCAGCCAGATCGGATCATAAAACCCGGGCATGGTACCGCCTCCTGCCGGCAATGCCGGTGAAGAATGTCTTTACCGGGATCTCGAACGGTTCGTCGGTGGTGATCACCAGATCGTGGATATGGTTCCTGGCCAGGTTGCGATGGAGCGTGGCTTCGGCTTCCTCCACGAGCGCACGGTACCGCTCCCGGAATGTCTCGTCCGATGTATCCACCAGCACCTGTTCGCCGGTCTCAGGATCTTCGAGTTCGATGTACCCGATATCCGGGATCTCGCGCTCCCGCTCGTCCGTTACCCGGAGCGCGATCACTTCGTGGCGCCGGCGCAGGATCGTAAGGGGCCGCATGAAGTCGGGCGAGATGAAGTCCGAGAGGATGATGATCGAGGATCTCCGTGCAAGCACCTTCGCGAGGAACCGGGCGGATTCCCCGATGTCGGTCCTGTCCGACGCAGGTTTGTGATCGATCAACGTGTTGAGCATGCCAACCAGATGCTTTCTTCCCCGGTGTGCCGGAATGAACTTCTCCACCCGGTCCGAGAAGAGGCAGAGGCCCACCTGGTCGTTGTTCTTCAGGGCGGCAAACCCGAGGCTTGCCACGAGTTCGAGGATCCGCTCCTGTTTCGAGGTCGTTGACCCGAATGTACCCGAGCCGGAGATATCCACCATGAAGTAGAATGTCTGATCCCGCTCCTCGGAGTACTCCTTGATGAACGGGTGGTTGTACCGGGCGGTTACCTTCCAGTCGATCGACCGGACATCGTCCCCGGGTACATACTCCCGGATCTCGGCAAACTCAATGCCCTGACCCTTGAAGACCGAGTGGTGGAGGCCGGACTGGAGGCCTTCCACGAGGATACCGGTCTTTAATTCAATGCGCCGGATCCGCCGGATCAGTTCGCGTCGGTCTTCCATGCGCCGCTCCCCCTCACGATGAGGTTGCGCCGGTGGCCGGTGCACTGTCCCTGCCGTCCGGTAATCGAACCGGCTGTCATGGAACCTTCACCGTCCCGAGGATGCGGTCGATGATGGAATCGGTGGTGATCCCGTCCGCCTCACCTTCGTAGTTGGGGATGATGCGGTGCCGGAGCACATCGTGCGCCACGGCTTTGATATCTTCAGGGATCACGTACCCCCGCCCGGCCAGCAGGGCACGGGCCTTGCCGCCGAGGATCAGGAAGATCGAGGCCCGCGGCGATGCACCGAGCGCGATGTACCGCGCATCGTCCAGCCCGTACGTGGCGGGATGCCGGGTTGCATCCACGATCTCGCTCACGTACCGTTTGATGGCCGGGTCGGCATACACTTTCTTTGTGAACGCCTGGATCGCGAGGATCTGCGCGGATGAGATCACCTTCTTTGGTTCGATGGCGATTCCTTCCGTGAACCGATCGAGGATGATCACTTCGTCCGCTTTCTCCGGGTAGGTCATGAGGACCTTGAACATGAACCGGTCAACCTGCGCCTCGGGAAGGGGATAGGTTCCCTCGGACTCGATCGGGTTCTGGGTGGCGAGCACGAAGAACGGGCGGGCGAGCGTGTGCGTGTCTCCCTGGATCGTCACCTGCTTCTCCTGCATGGCTTCGAGAAGCGCGGACTGGACCTTGGGCGGCGCCCGGTTGATCTCGTCGGCTAAAATAAAGTTGGAAAAGACCGGTCCTCTCACGGTCGAGAAGCTGGCATCCTTCTGGTTGTAGATCTTCGTCCCCATGATATCCGCGGGAAGGAGGTCCGGGGTAAACTGGAGCCTCGTGAAGCTGCAGTCCATGCACTGCGAGAGCGTGCGGATCGTTAAGGTCTTTGCAATGCCCGGTACGCCCTCCAGGAGAACATGGCCGTCAGCGCAGACTGCCATCAGCAGCCGGTCGATCACATCGTTCTGCCCGACAATGACGGTTTTCATCTCAGTCCGGATCGCATCGAGCGTACCGGCATGAGTCTTGGCTTCACTGGTTAACTGGACAATCTCTGCATTCATACAATCACACTGCCTGTGCGAATTTTTGTTTCGGTAGTATTCCGTGAGCGCTGCATGTATGGGAACCGGGTCGCGGATGCTGCGGCGGGAATAATCCCCTCGGGCCGCGACCTGTGCAGGTATCGTGGATTTCTGGTGCCTGCCGGAGATCCCGTACCAAAAATTTTTGCAAAAATTTCAATAAATGCTTTCTGCACCCGTACGGATCCATAAACCAGATCTGTACGGAGGGGAACGTTCACTGTCTTTTTTATTGTCATACGTATCCCATTTCCTGTCTCCCATGTTGGGGGGCCTTAGTAGATGAGGTTACCGGGGCTGGTATAAAAGGGCTGGGAATTTGGAAAAAATGATATGTTTTTTTCCACATCTCCCGTGTACCAGAGATATCCTTTTACTCCACCGTTACCAACATCATGCCGGAGAATATCATGGAGAAGATTACGCTCGGCCCGATGCCGTACATGAGTGTCATGCCCACGCTGCTTGTGGGTGCAAACGTGAATGGGAAAGCAAACTACATGACCGCAGCGTGGGCCACGGTTGCCTGCATGGCGCCGCCGATGGTCTGCGTGGCGCTCAACAAGAGCCGTTTCACGGTGAAGGGGATCGAGGAGAACAAGACGTTCAGCCTGAATGTCCCGACCACCGATCAGGTGATCGAGACCGATTATTGTGGGATCGCGTCCGGGGCACACACGGACAAATCCAAGATGTTCACGTCATTCTTCGGTACGCTGAAGACCGCCCCGATGGCAAAGGAATGCCCGGTCAATATCGAATGTCGTCTCTTCAAGTCCGTTGACTGCGGGAGCCACCTGTTGTATATCGGCGAGATTGTGGAGATCCATGCCGACAAGTCCTGTGTCGCCGACGGAAAACCGGATGCCACAAAGATTCATCCGATCATTTATGCACAGGCCACGTATTTCGGTATGGGTAAGATCACCGGAAAAGCATTCTCTGACGGTAAGAAGTACCAGAAAAAGTAATCTTCTGGCGATCTTTTTTTTGTTTTCCGGCAACTCCGGTAAATTGTCCTCAACCATATCTTAATCGCGTCCGGGATTCAAATTCCCCGATATACGCTGACCGTGGAGGGCAGGAGAGATGGTGAATAAAGGCTGGCAGTTACGGATGAGACGACTAGTCGAGCGGCAGATCTGTGAGCACCGACGGGAACCCATGCGGAAAATTACCGGGACCCTTGCGGCACTTGGTTTTGTTGAACTCGGGAGCGATCAGGTTGCGGTGGCATTCAGTCACACCATGATGGAACTGTACCTCGAAATAGGGCTGGATGATGCACGGCGCATCCAGAATTACTGCATTGTCTCGTTTGAAGAGAAAGAACACCGCAGACAGAAATTCCGTTGGTGAAAAAAATGCTCGAACACGTGGCTCGATAGTGGTTATTGATCAATTCTTGCCCTAGGGACAATACCCAAGGCGAGTCTGGAAATCCATAGCATGCGCGGTTCACCAAGGAGGGGTACAGAAAAGAGAGTCTTTTCGGCAATAGTTCCCGAGGAACAGGGTTGTGAGGGAATTAAACCACGGATTTTTAAGAGGATCATCAGGTTCGTAAGGATTGATTCTGGGATAGGGAGACGTAATTTAAAATTTTGAGGAAATGATATCCCATTCCTGTGCACGGGTCACTCACAATTTTTGAGTTGATCCGGGTATTGCACACAGGAACGAGTCCGTTTGAAACGAAGGATTTCTTATTGAGACCGTTCATCTGTTGTCTGTCAGATGATGACTGTCAACAGGAGTACGTCACAATTCCGGAATGATCATCAATTGCCGATCCAGACACACTCACGCTCCTTTTTTTATAAACTCTTATTTTGTTAATGCAATATATAACTCTTCTCTTTTTAGAATTTGCAATTTTTAATATGATTTATTAAAAATAGACATAATAATCCATAAAAAATCAATTCTGCGAATCCTTTGAGGGGCATTTGTTGATTCAATTGTTTTTTCGTTCCGTTCCAAGAAACTGGACACATTCGAAACGAAAGTTATTGAGACTGAAAGAGATGATACCGGGACAGCAGAATTCTGTGACAAAACCCGGTGTTTAAAAAAAACAGGTGGCGAATATCCGGCAAACCGGATCCCATAGTTACAGCGTCTTATGTACCTGCTGCAGGTATCCGGCCATCACGTCATGGTGTGGGGGATCGGTCACGAATACCGGCTAGGTGGATCCAGTAATTCTCTCATTATTCCTCCGTGACTCTTAATAGTGTACACAACCTGCCAAAAATCTGAGTGAATGGTTACTCAATTATTAGCATCGCAATCGATCTCCGGCAAAAAAAATTCAATCACCCCCTCACCCCTTGCTCAAAATTTTTCAGGCAGGGTCTGGTTGATCAAAAAAACCACTCACGTCGGGAAATCAAAAATTTTGTAGCATGTACATACCGATTGTAGCATAATTATCCAATTGTAGCCTCCCTAACTAACACCTCATGATCGCGATTGAAAATTTTTTTGCAGAGTCTGCTAAAAAAAAATATGCTCTGGAGAAAACCTTAATCCCAACAAATGTACGAACCCGGTACGTCTCAAAATTTCCACCGTACATAGTGGATAGTCAGCAACTGGTATCCCATCCCATCCCCCCAGAAACTTCAAAGAACTGAAACAAATCTTCGTAAATCGGTCTTCAGATCACGTAGAACCTGAGCCAGAAAAATCTATTGAAGAGACACCTTTAGTTCGGGCTCAAATTTAGCGAAGTACTGGGGTCAGAAAAGAACCCCGCAGGTTAACTGAAAGAACAAGGGATATCGTGCGATTGCCATAGGGCCGAAATAGGAGCTCTGGGGAATCCTTGTAAAAAATTTATTTCCGGGGTCTTCTCATGCCCAGAAATATGGTGAAGCCGACAAGTGCCACACAAATCATCAGAGAATCCGGCCCCGGGGAGTAGGTCGGTTTTTTTGTCGGGCTGATGATGGGTGCGGTTGTGGGAGCAGGGGCGGTTTGTTCCGGGGTTATTTCAAGTACGGTTTCCTGCGGCTCAATCTGAGGTGCAGCGGTTTGTTCCGGTGTGGGGACTACCACACTCACCGTTTTTTTCACCACGGATCCTGATACTGCTTTGGCCCCTGAATCCACTTCCTGTATCCGGATGAGGGTGATGTCCTGCGTTGCGTTTAATACAGGAACAGTACCGGTCAGTTTGACCGTGACTTTGTAAGAATTCTCGGAATCGCTCAGATCCCAGCCAGTCAGTTTGACCTGAACACTCTTACGGGATACCAGTTGTGTGGTGATGGGGGTCTCCTCATTGACTATCACGGTCTTGGTTACGGTCCATTGCGCATCGGTGAGATCGCTATACAGGGTGATCGAATGGGAAGAATCAAAGGCACCGTCAGACCACGAATCAAAATTGATCACAAATGGTGCGTTAACGGCAGTTCCCGGGGAGAGGGTGGCACCGTCCGCGGGCCCTGCCCAGTTCTGGATCGTCCATGCTGAAGCCGGGGATATGACGATGGCAACTGCCAGGATCATGAAGCAGGCACAGAGGAAATAGTGATTACGACTCATCCAGTTCACCAACGGCAGGAAAAACAATAAAGGTAACGATTTTGTTTAGGTGTATAATGGAACGAATGAAGAATGACTACCATTCCATTTGGGAATAATAATGGAACATTTCCTGAATGGAAATTTTTTCGGCCCCTACTGCGTTCGGTATTGCATAAGTACCTGGACGAACGAAATGTATCCGGATAATCTGAATATTAACCGGGAGGGTCGCATGATGCAGGATATAAAAAACGATCCGGTTCTTCGCAAGCGGATAGTCTCCGCCCAGAGAGCAGAGATCACAGAACACCTCATCTATACTCATATCGCTGAGGTCACCCGCGATGAACACAACCAGACGGTACTTCGCGAGATAGCGATAGAAGAACTGGGGCATTATAATCTCTGGAAAGGGTACACCCGACAGGATGTTCCCCCTCACCGGTTCCGGATCTGGTATTATTGTGCAATGGCCAGAATTCTGGGGATCACGTTTACGCTCAAACTCATGGAGACGGTTGAGAAGCATGCCCAGAAAGGGGATCCGGCAACACTTGCCGCGATCCCGGAGTATGCCGGGATCATCGAAACTGAAAAGAAGCATGAAAAGGAACTGATCGACCTCATCGATGAAGAACAGTTGAAATACGTGGGGTCTGTCGTACTCGGGCTCAACGATGCCCTGGTTGAATTTACCGGGACGCTCGCCGGGTTAACATTTGCTATCCAGAACACGCAGATCATTGCGATTGCCGGGCTCATCATGGGTGTTGCAGCCTCCCTCTCCATGGCTGCATCTGAGTACCTGTCACAACGATCAGAAGGTGGTTCAACCGATCCACTCAAAGCATCAGTCTATACCGGGATCGCCTATGTCACGACGGTTGCACTGCTCATCCTGCCATTCCTTCTGCTGGCAAGCCCGTATATGGCCCTCCTGTTCACCTTACTTGGCGCCGTGGCTGTGATCTTTGTCTTCACATTCTATATCTCGGTGGCAAAAGATCTCCCGTTTTACCGCCGGTTCGGCGAGATGCTCGCCATCAGCCTTGGGATCGCGGCAATCTCGTTTGTGATCGGCCTTGCGATCCGGGTAGTCCTGAATATCAGTGTCTGAAATATCCTCCGCACATTCATTTTTAACCAACGGAATATTTCAGAGGACTGGTTACCCCCCGTCAACGTATTTGTGACATTTTAATACGATACGGGTGAAAGAAAAGGTACCGGATCATTTTCAGATACATTGCGGATTCCGGTTTTCCTGCCGTGACTGCCTATGAACATCAGATCCCCGTCATTCCCAAAATTCACGGTCAGGGTCAAGATCCTGATCATGTTTCTTGCTCTTGCTCTGATCTCCATCATGATAACCGGGTATGTAGCATTATTCACGATTGGGAATGTGGCAAAATCGGCAGAGTCCAGCAGTCTCGATCTGGGGCAGCAGGCACTTGACACCAGTACAACCTCTCTGCTGGACTCAGCCGAAAAGAATCTTGTTCAGGTAGCATCGGATCAGGCAGTGATCACCGAGGTCATGTTCGAGGATACGGAAACCGAGCTCCAGATTATGGCGGTCCAGGCAGAGACCCTGCAGAGAAATCCCCCGGTAAAACCCATTATTCCGTCATATGGCAGGAATAATCCCCCGGAAGATCCCTTTGACGCGGTATTATACTCTCTCGCACCCGGAGTGACAATCTCTCAGGATTCAGAAGAGTTTAAACGAACTGCCGGGATGGACGATCTCTTAAAGGGCATGTATGACGCGGACACCAACCTGACATCCGTTTATCTTGCTACGGATTCCGGCATCCTGCGTATCTACCCATGGGAGACTCTGACCCCCGCCACTATTGATCCACGTCAGCGGGAATGGTTTACCGGAGCTAAAACGACTGACGGGGTATACTGGTCTGAGCCGTACGTGGATGCGGCCCGCCACGGTCTTGTTGTGACGGCAGCCATGGAAGTGCCTACGGCCACGGGTTCGTGGGTGATTGGCAGCGACGTGTCGGTTGATACTATCAACTCGGCGTTTTTGAACAAGACCCTCGGCGGTAGTGGATATGCGGTTCTCCTTGACAGTAAGGGCAATATTGTCATCCGCCCGGGGATGTCATCCGGCAACCTCTCGTGGGACCAGCCGTTTCCCCAGAAGAATGCTTTTAAAGAGTCTGATCCTGCCCTTGTTGCACTGGCATACAATATGACCGCCGGGAAAACGGGAATTGGAAAAGTGAGGTTCGGGAACCGCGAGTCTTTTGTGGCATATGCACCGGTCCGGTCCCTGAACTGGAGTCTTGCAGTCTCCCTGCCGGTCGACCAGGTTACTGCGCCGGTAGAAGCAATGCGGGCAAAGATAAAGGCGTCCACGGGTGTGGCCGAATCCGCAATCATTGAGCAGACTCACAAAATTATGATCATATTCATCATCCTTTTCTTAATCCTGCTCATGATTGTCATTGCCCTTGCATGGTACCTTTCACGGATCATTGCGCGACCTGTGGATTTACTCAAGAAAGCCGCGGTCGCTATAGGTCACGGGGATCTTGAGCACCGGGTAACCATCAGTACCGGTGATGAATTCGAGGATCTGGCGCATTCGTTCAATACCATGTCTGCTGACCTCCGGAGGAGTATCGATGATCTCCAGAAGACCACTGCGGAAAAGGAACGGTACGCAAAAGAGATGGAGATTGCAAAGGAGATTCAGGATACCATCCTGCCGGAATCCATACCATCCATTCCCGGCTTTGAGATCTGTGCTACAACCATCCCCGCCATGGAGATCGGGGGCGACCTGTATGACTTCATCCCGATGACCAATGGTCGCTGGGGTTTTGTGATTGCCGATGTCTCCGGCAAAGGAGTGAGTGCCGCACTCTACATGGCCCTCTGCCGCACCCTGATCCGGGTATGCGGGATCGCACAGGAGCGTCCTGGCGATGCGATCCGTGAGGCCAACCGGCTCATTTATGAAGATGGCCGGTCGAGCATGTTCATTACCGTCTTCTACGGGGTTCTTGATCCACGCCAGAGGTCATTCACGTATGTAAATGCCGGGCACAATCCCCCATTGCTGTTCCGGGGAAAACCACCGGTTGCCCGCATGATGCCGGGAAAAGGTATCGCTCTCGGCGTAATCGATGAGGTCAATCTCTCCCCGGAAACACTTCTTGTTGAACGCGGGGATCTCATTGTTCTTTACACGGATGGCGTTACCGAAGCCTTCAATGAACAGGAGAAATTTTTTGGCGAAGAACGACTCATTGCGTCAGTCTCCCGAAACCTGAACCTGCCGGTCCATGAGATAGCGACCGGACTCATCAATGATATCCGCGGGTTTTCCGGTACTGAACCCCAATCGGATGATATCACCCTTATCCTGATCCGGGTGACCTGAACACCCGGCTCGTGAACTCTACGGGTAAACAAACCGAACGGTCTTTATCTGGAAACTTTGAACGTTATTGTATTATTGCTATGTCTCACCTGCCTGCGGATGGGGATATTGGTGGCGGATCACTCGCACTCAAACAGCGAACCGTGCTGATAAGCCTGATCATAGATTTCGCGCTCTGGATTCCGGATATCTTTGCCGCGATCCTCTCCGGCTCGATCGTCCTGTTTGCAGATGCACTCAAGTGTGCAAATGAGATCCTTGCCACATTTTTTGCCTACCTGACACTCCGTAAAATGTCAAAAGGCGGAGCGGGAGTATACGATTACGGGCTGGGGAAGTTCGAGACGATCACTTCCATTATCACCGGCGCTGTGATGTTCGTCTCGCTTGCGCTCGTTTTCTTTGTCGCGGTTTACCGTCTTGTGAACCCCGCAGAGCTTGTGGAAGCGGGTGCCTATCTGGGTATTGTGCTCATGACAATTGGCGTCTGTATGAACAGCTGGCTCTGGATCAGGAATTTCCGGTTGTGCAAGAACGATCCATCCCCCATTATGGATTCCCAATGGCGCCTCTTCCGTACAAAGGCGTTTTCTGATTTCTCGGTTCTTGCCTCGTTGATTGCCACGCTCGCATTCTCCCATTATTCCTGGTCCCTGTATATCGACCCCCTGGCCTCATTTATCATTGCCGGTTTCCTGCTCACATCAGGATACCGGGTCATCACATCGTCACTTCCGGATCTGCTCGATAAGACGCTGGATGAGGAACTCCAGATGGTGATCGTCCGCCACCTTGCGGAGTTCTTTGACGATTATACTGCCCTGCACGGGGTCCGCTCACGCCGTTGTGGAACCAGTGTTTATATTGAGATCTTCCTGGAATTTGACGGAAACAAGAAGATGTCCGATGTACAGGAGAGTATCAACCGCATACAGGCGGCTCTTGAGATACAGATTCCAAAAAGTTGCGTCAGTATCGTCCCTACGGATAAACGGGCACGAGATGGGATTAATACCTGCAAATCCTCTCCCAAATCCGGATCCTGATCGATCTCATGAGATCAGATCCGAAAATCCTCGTTATACCAAAATGGGTGTGATGAGCACCCAGAATGATTTTTTTATACCCGGGGCTGCTGCTGGGTAGCACAATGGAATGTGCCGGACCCTTCAACCATCGCTCTGGCATCGATCCCGATTACGTCCCGACCGGGAAAGACCGTCCGGATAATCTGGAGTGCCACGGCATCATTGGGATCGGAAAAGACCGGGACTATCACAACGGTATTCCCGATATAGAAGTTCGTATAACTTGCCGGATAACGCCCGTCAGTATCTTCAACCTTGGCCGGCATCGGCAGCCGGATAACGGTCAGCGGTGTGCCATCCTGATCACACGACTGGCGAAGGATCTCATAGTTTTCCCTGAGTGCCAGGTAATTTTCATCGTTTTCATCGGATTCGCTGGCACAAACCACGGTTGAAGGGCCGACAAACCGGGCGATATCATCGATATGCCCATCGGTATCGTCACCGACAATCCCATCGTTCAGCCAGATTACCGTCTCGATTCCGAGATACTCCTTCAGGTACTCCTCGATCTCATCCGCCGACAATGCCGGGTTGCGGTTTGGATTGAGGAGACACGACCGGGTAGTGAGGACCGTTCCGTGACCATTTGAATCGATGGATCCCCCTTCAAGAACAATGCCGGGTTCGAAGAGCGGCAGGTTGAGCCTCCGGTTCATCAGAGCAGGGATCTTCCCGTCACGGATCTGGTCATCATACTTGCCACCCCATGCATTGAAATTCCAGCGCACCATCGCAATCCGCTTCAGCGCACGATTGACTACGAATGTGGGGCCATAATCCCGTATCCAGACATCGGAATATTCGTTGGTATGGAGAACCACCCGTTCGGAATTTATTCCCATCTCCTTTAACCGGGCCTTGATTCTTCGGTGCAGGACCGCTGTCGGTACAAACAATTCAACGCGTTCCGAGGTATGAACCTGTGCGATGAACTCGAAAAATGCCTGTTCGACCGCGGGGATATTCGGGAACGTCAGAGGGTTATGGGGCCAGGAGATCCACACAGCTTCATGGGGTTCCCATTCTGCCGGCATATGGAATCCCCGGTTCCGGGGTGTATCCCCCGATCGCAGATCGGGAAAAACCCCTTCAGTACCCGGGAATTGCACGCCAATTTGCCGATATGTTTCTGGGCGGCGGTTCCGGAAGAAACCCCATGAGTTCTGGACATCCGCATTCATGGACAGGTCAACCGGAACCACAAGTGTCTCTTCGCCATCTCCGCCCCGGGCGAGGATCTTTCCGAATGCATCAGTAACAAAGGATCCCCCGAAAAACCGGATGGTTCCCTCTCTTCCCACCCGGTTCACCGCAGCGACATGCACGCTGTTGGCGATTGCGTGACTCCGCTGGATCAGTTCCCACGCATCCTGCCAGTTGCCCTCACCGGGTTCATGAGGGCCGGGATGGCCAATGGCTGTCGGGTAGAAAATAATCTCCGCCCCGTCAAGTGCCACAGAGCGGGCAGCTTCCGGGAACCACTGATCAAAACAGATCAGGACTGCGATACGCCCAAAGCGCGTATCATACACCCGGTAGGTATCCCCCGGATAAAAATATCCTTTCTCAAAGAAACCCGGGTCCTGGGGAATGTGGACTTTCCGGTACGGTTCCGAGATATTTCCATCAGTATCGATTACAACCGCGGCATTACAGAACCTTCCTTTGGGAGTTCTTTCAAAAACCGGTACGATAATGACGATGTTGTGCTCTTTGGCAAGAGCTGAAAAGATACCGGTGGAGCGCCCCGGGATTGTTTCGGCATACATTGAGACATCCGAACCAGGATGTTGAGGAAAATACCGGGTAGCATAGAGTTCCGGGAGGCAGATGATATTTGCACCGGTTCGGGCAGCACTGATCACGTTCCGGCGTGCTTTTTCTACATTTGCGTCTGGATCGGCGCTCATTATCATCTGGATGAGACCGATCTTGATGATTCCCAGTTCACACACCTCGTAGTATACGGGTTTTGCTTTAAGGGATATGAGGGTATGTATCCGGTGGAGATACCGTCACGTACCATTCACGTGGAGACTATGTTTACCGGGTTGTATCATTTGAAGTGTACGCGGCAGTGTTGCAGCGATGGATATCATTTCGATGGGATTCATGTCCGGGAATCAATGCCCGTCAGGGTCACATTTATCTCACTGAATGTTAAAATCACTTAACAAAGGAATGCCATGAAAAAGAATACGTTTTATCTTTTGGCCGGATGCATTGCGCTGATTCTGCTCGCCATTTTCTGGTATTCCGTTGAGATCCACAATCCCCTGTTCATTGAAATTGCCTTTGTGATCGGGATTGCGGGTGCATATTTCGCCAGAAAGCGGGTTACCGACCTCATAGACGATGAACGAAGTGCGAAGATCACCGAACAGGCAGTGCTCCGGACATTTCAGGTCTTCTGGGTTGGGTTCTGTGCATTCTCGATCGGGGCAGTTATGCAGATCCTGTATGTCCCCCAGTTCCCCCGTGAATACTTCCTCAGCCGCACTCATGAGAGTTCTCGTGAGATGTTTGAGATCTTGTCTCCACGCATGATGGGGTATCTCCAGCTCGGACTCCTCTGCCTGATGATCTTCCTGTATGTCGGGTTCCGTATGTATTATGCAAGAAAATACGGGGAATGGGAGACCGATGAAGAATAAGATCAAGGTATTCCGGGCAATGCATGATCTTACCCAGGAAGATCTGGCACAGACAATCGGAGTTACCCGCCAGACTATCCTTGCCATTGAAAAAGGAAAATACGTTCCGTCCCTTGATCTGGCATTCCGTATTGCACGGCATTTCCAGGTTAATATTGAGGAAGTCTTCACGTACGAAGACTAAAATTACCATTGAAACTGAGTGTCCCCATCGTTCCTGCCCTGCGGGACATTATTGGAGCCACATCTCCTGCGCATATCCGCAGTATACCTTTATAAACGCCTTCTCTTTTTCAGGTATTGTTTTGTCTTTGATCTCTTCAGAATGCATTGCAGCAAAAGAATGGATACGATGAGTTCTGCAAAGAAAATCTATATATTACAAAATGTCAAATATAGTTTACAAATTGTAACCTTTGCCGGGAGCGACCCCATTCAACTTTGAAATTCGTTCCCGGGTAAACTATTGATTAAGGAGATAGTATGAAGTGTGTCTATAGTATCCTGTGCGTCATGACCCTCATGGTTGCACTCGTCCCGCTATGCTCTGCAGCACCAAGTACCATTGGTGCAACGAATCCATCTGATGCAGCAGCGCTCGTGTATGTGTCCAGTTACGAAATGAATCCCGGTGTTTTTTATCCTTATGAATCCGGCACCATTACCGTCCATGTCACTAATGCTGCGAATGCATCGGTTGTCGTATCGCAGCCCGATCTCATTGAGCCACATATCAAAGTAAAAAATACCAATGCATTCAATACCAAGACAACAATCGGGCCCGGTGCAACGGTATCATACACATTTGTCGTATCAGTCGATGCAACCGATGGAAATTATTACCCGTTATTCAGTCTTGCACCGGTAGTTCTCGGTGATCCCATTCATTCTACGCTCACCGTAAAAGTCGATTCCGCCGATGCACGGGCAACAATCTCCCAGAAACCCGATGTCTTTTCAATCTCGAAGAAGTCATCGGTCAATGTGAGCATTGTCAACCCGCGGGATGACGATCTCATCAACGTCAATGTGGTTGCATCCAGCCCAGGTGCGGAGATCTTCCCGGAGGAGCAGTATATCGGTTCCATCCCCGCCAACAGCAAGGCTGAAACCACATTCCAGATTACACCCAACCGCGCGGCAGATGTTTGTTTCAATGTCTCGTTCGACAACGGGGACAACCACCGCCAGACCAGCGTGGTCCTGCCCCTGAACATCGGTGAAGACAAGTCCGGCGCAGAGATTGTGGTCAACAACATCGAGAGCTCCGGTTCCGGCATGACGCAGACCCTGAAAGGGGATGTAACCAATAACGGGCTGGTCGATGCCAAGTCGGTCCTCGTGACGGTGGGGAGCCCGGCAACACCAGTTGACCCGAACCCGGTGTATGCGATCGGCAACCTTGAACCGGATGATTTCTCCAGTTTCGAAGTCACCTATACCATGACCGGCAACGGCGCAGTCCCGGTTATTATTGAGTATAAGGATGCGGAAGGGAATGCATTTACAAAAAATATCAGTGTCTCCGCGAATAGCAATTCGGCATTACCCGGCTCTGCGGCAGTGAACGGCGCACCGGCGGGTGCCTCCGGCCAGCGACGCGGCATGTTCGGATCGTTCGGCTCCGGCGCCAGCCAGATCCCGGTCACGGAGATTGTCATTGCACTCATCGCGATCATCGCACTCATTGTTGCATGGAGAAAGGGGCTCTTAAAACGCCTGGCAAACAAGTTCCGCAAGGATCCCTTACCCGAGAATGATGACGACGAGCAGGAAGACTAAAACGGATCCTCCGATGACAGCACCATGACAGCAGTACCGGTCATCGAACTCTCGGATGTCTCCAAGATCTACCCGCTCGCCTCCGGGGATGTGGTCGCACTCGACCACCTCTCGATCCGGATCGAACGGGGGGAGTTTGTCGCGATCATGGGCCCTTCAGGCTCCGGCAAATCCACCCTCCTCAACCAGATCGGGGGACTGGACGTCCCGACTTCGGGGGTCCTGCGCATCACCGGCAAGAACATCAGGAAGATGTCCGATGAGAAACTTACGAATCTCCGGCTCAATGCCATCGGCTACATCTTCCAGAAATTCAATTTAATCCCGCTCCTCACCGCGTACGAGAATGTGGAATACCCCTACATCCTCAAGCACCGGTGCAACGATGATACCGGCCGGGTCAGTAAACTGCTCGCGGATGTGGGGATCAACAAGCGCCTGGCCGAACACAGACCCGCTGAACTATCCGGTGGACAGCAGCAGCGGGTTGCCATCGCGCGGGCGCTCATCAACGACCCCGATATCCTTCTCTGCGACGAACCGACCGGCAACCTTGACACCAAGACCGGCGCACAGATCATGGAGATGCTCAAGGCCCTGCACGACCAGGGCAGGACGGTCATCATCGTCACCCACGACCCGTCCATCGGGGCACAGGCGGAACGGACCATACGAATCAAGGACGGGAAGGTGGAGGAAGCATGAAGAAAAAGAAAGATATCATTCTCCAGCTCTCGCTCCGGAGTATCCGGCTTAATTTCCTCCGTTCGCTGCTTGCGGCCATCGGCATCGTCATCGGCGTGGTGGCGATTTCATCGATGGGCATGATGGGCGCGAACATGACCATGTCAGTCACCGAAGAACTCTCGGCAATGGCCAACGTGCTTGTCGTGAAACCTGATAGCGGCGGTGGCGGAGGGATGATGGGGGGCGGCGGCAGTTCCTCCAGCGATGACGACTATATCGACAAGGATCAGTTCGAAGATATCAAACGGGCTGTCGGGCAGTACGGGAACGTCTACCCGCTCTATCAGGAGTCCGATACCATCAAGGTCGGGGATGAGGAACGCAGGGCAACCATCTACGGCATGCGGGATGAGGACATGGCAACGATCCTTGTCGTGGCTAACGGGACCCTGCCCCAGACATCAAGTTCGGTTGTTGTCGGCCCGACCTTTGCCGAGAACAATGACCTCACGATCGGGAGCCGCATCACCATCGGTGACGAGGATGATGAAGAGGCGATCATCCAGAAGGTCAGGGTCGTCGGCATCCTTGAGGAGAAGGGCATGTCCATGGACCTCAACAGCGACAATGCAATCATCCTGACGGAGAAGACCTTTACCGGCCTCTATGGCGGAGAAAACGAGTATACTCAGGTCAACGTGATCCTGAACGATATCGACGATGCCGATACGGCAACCGAAGCCATTGAAGACCAGCTGAACCGCAAGGAGGACGAGGTCACGGTACAGGACAGCAGCAGGATGATGGAGAGCATCACCTCAACGGTCAGTACCCTCACGACGTTTGTCATGGCCATTGCCGGTATCTCCCTGCTTGTGGCCGCAACTTCGATCTTCAACGTGATGATGATGTCGGTGACCGAACGGATCCGGGAGATCGGCATCCTGCGCAGCATCGGTACGCAGAAAGGCGAGGTGCTTAGGATGTTCATCTACGAAGCGGTGATCCTCGGCCTTGTCGGCGCCATCATCGGGGCAATCATGAGCCTTATCTTAGGCTGGCTCGTCGTGCTCGTCATGGTTGGCACCACGAAGTATTTCTTCACCTTTGCGAGCCTGATCTATGTCCCGGTATCGATGGCGATCGGGATTGCCATCTGTATCTTTTCAGGGGTTTACCCTGCGTGGCGGGCAGCAAATCTCGATCCGATCGAGGCGCTGCGAAGCGATTAGAGGATTACATATCCCCGGGCATAACCAAATGCACCGGGTATCTCTTCTTTTTTTATCATTATCTTAAGGACCTCAGCCGGAATCGGGGTGATCATTATATCACCGCTTCAGATTGTGGTGCACAAAATTATCCAATATCCTCGCGAGTGGTGCACAAATTGGCGAAATACCCACAGACAAATCCAAATTATTTAATATTGTGCACCACAACTTTTGAGATAGTGGTGCATTATTTTTGTAATTCACCCGGTTGCTGGTGCACATTACGATGCCCGGCAGCAGTATTCATGTGAGGCACTCATGGAACACATCGAAGAGATCAACCGGAACAACCTTTTCCTCAACGACAATACGGCCAACCCGGCACCCCTCGGGTTGTGCGCTTTTGGTATGACAACACTCCTGCTCAGCCTGCACAATGCCGGCATGACCGGGCTCAGCAGCCCCATCATCGCCATGGCACTCCTGTATGGGGGGATTGCACAGGTGATTGTAGGAATCATGGAATGGAAGAAGAAGAACAGTTTCGGGATGCTTACATTCGGCAGTTTCGGGTTCTTCTGGATCTCCTTTGCCACGCTCCTAATGCTGCCGGTACTGGGTCTTGCGAAGGCACCCCAACCGGTGGACCTTGCAGCCTTCCTTGCAATCTGGGGAATCTTTGCACTCGGCCTGTTCATCTGCACGCTCCGGATGCACCGTCTCCTCCAGATCACCCTTGCAGCCGTGGTGCTCCTTGTGGTCCTGCTTGTTGCCGCACAGCTGACCGGCAGTGCACTGGTTCTCATGCTTGGGGGAGTTACGGGCATTATTGCCGGAGCCCTCGCTCTCTACATGGGGATGGGCCAGCTGATCAATGAGATCTATGGCAGCCGGGTTCTCCCGGTCTGAAATTTTCCTTTTTTATTGCAGGCAGACATACACGATCTCGTCCATGGTCACGCCATTCTTGGTGATGGCATTGGTATGGACAGCTTCACGGATAAACCCGCACTTTTCAAGTACCCGCATCGATGCCCTGTTGTTGGAAAAGATCCCGGCCTGAAGCCTGATAATATCGAAGGTCCCGAATGCAACCGGGACAATGGCACGCACTGCATCCGTTGCGATCCCCCGACCCCGGCAGGATTCCGAGAGCCAGTACCCGATCTCCGCGGAGCGCCGGTGGACATCATCGAGCAGGTGGATGCCGACACCCCCTTGTGCTTCCCCGTCCACTTCGATGGCAAGGAAAAGGCGCGGACCGGGCGTGGTGGCAAGCGTGATGAACCGCCGGGCATCTTCCTGTGTATAAGGGAACGGGAAACCATCCCTCATCATGGCCGCAATGAGTGGATTGTTTGCGTGCCGGACAAGAGATCCGATATCGTCACGTGTCCAGTCCCGTAAGAGGGAGGTTGGGGTCCTTATCTTCATAATAATCTGCTTGCTAAAGTGTCTCTTCTGGCTGCGGATAAAAGTTCGCGGCCTGTGGCGGGTACTGAAATCATTGGAAGTCGATTGTTTGGGCCGCCGTAATCCCTATCATTATACATATACGGGAGGGTGAAGAATCTGTAACGGGAAGGTACAGGAAGAACCATGTTATTCCTATCAGAAGAGGAGAAAAAGACATGGGCAGAATATGCCCGTGAAATTACCGGGAGCAGTGCCACACCGGTACAGTATGAGGAACGGGTTCGTGCAAACCTGCTCTCGGCGTTCGATTATTACATCGGGAGCCAGTTAGCATTGCAGGGCCAGAATACGCGATCCGTGGAATGGCTGGAGGCAGGCACGATGTGCGAAGAGGACGGACTCTTCTCCTCCACATTTCTCCTGAGTTTTCTTGCACGTCACAACGGGAAGATTATCAAGCCTGCTGTTGCCTTCGCAGATCCCCTCCCCTACCTCCACTTTGCCGGAGTGCCGACGATGAAGCAGGCCCGCAGCCATCTGGTGCGCCAGTTTGTACACAGCCTGCCCGCGTTCGACAAGCCGATACGGTTCATGGATATCGGGTGTGGTGACGGGTCCCTGACCGCGAATGTCCTTAAGCACCTGGTCGAGACCGGGAAGGCCGATGATATCGAAGAGGTCCTTCTCGTTGATTCCTCCCAGTCCATGATCGAACTGGCGAAAAAGACGGTATCCGAATCCCTCCCGGGCATCACCATCACTGCAGAGAATGCACGGATCCAGGACTGCTCCGCGTCCATCAGCCACCATTATGACATAGCGATGAGTTCGCTTGCCTACCACCACATGCCGGTTGAGGACAAGCGTGTCCACCTCGCACGGCTCAAACCGTGGATCGACCATTTCCTCCTCTTTGAGATGGATGCAAACAACGATACTCCCGAACTGAATTCACCGGAGCTTGCGCTCTCCGTCTACCAGTCTTACGGCAGGATCATGGATTTTGTCTATGCACATGATGCACCAGTCAATGTTGTCACGGACTGTATCGACTCATTCCTCATGACCGAAGTCGCCTCGCTCCTGACCCAGCCACGGGGTGAACGTACGGAATACCACATGCTCCGGACCCAGTGGCACGAGCTGTTTGAGTCAAGCCTTGCGCCGGAGTTCTCCCTCCGCTCGGATTCGTCCTGCTATGCCGACGAATACACGACGCTCTTCACCATGCACTACGGAAGAGACCAGTAAATTACCTTTTTTTTACAATATCGAAAACCCACCGGTGGATACCGTGTGCCACGTTGCCGCAGGAGTTCCCTG
>Ga0265296_1001389_pt1 | contig 28098 bp, 28 predicted proteins | sample MunlanPumphouse1_FD_189073 | JGI IMG/M metagenome (GOLD analysis project Ga0265296, IMG submission 189073) | Groundwater microbial communities from a municipal landfill in Southern Ontario, Canada - Pumphouse #1 | ecosystem: Environmental > Aquatic > Deep subsurface > Groundwater | place... | reverse complement strand
CCCGAACCGGCGCCGATGACGAAGAGGTCGTAGTCGTAGTCGGCCATGGGTGGATTCCGTTCAGCAGAGGGCATCGGCATTTAAGCCGCGCTGCGCGAAATCCAAGAGGTTCAAGCTATTGGGAAACGAGGAAAGACGATGGTGGGTGATGTAGGGTTCGAACCTACGACCCGCTGATTAAGAGTCAGCTGCTCTACCAACTGAGCTAATCACCCGACCGATCGTCTGCGTCTTCGGGGGCCAGTGGCCTTGCCGAAGGGCGCTCCTACTACCCAGCGGTTCGGGGGTTGGCAAGCGCTTTCGCAAACTTTCTTCGGCGGGGTATGGTCCCCGTGGAATCAGCCGCGGCAAGCGGCGGGGAGCGAGCATCATGGCCTTCTGGAACCGGCGTCGATCGATCGATGTCATGATGGCGCCGCACGACGGACCGCGGCTGAAGCCGACGTTGAGCTGGCCGCATCTGCTGGCTCTGGGTGTCGGGGCCATCGTCGGCACCGGCATCCTGACGCTGATCGGCGTGGGGGCGGGTCTGGCGGGTCCGGCGGTGCTGATCAGCTTCGGTCTAGCGGGTATTGTGTGCGCCTGTGCGGCCCTAGCCTATGCCGAGCTGTCGACCATGATGCCGACGGCAGGCAGCGCCTATACCTATTCCTATGCCGTGCTGGGCGAGATGATCGCCTGGGTCGTGGGGTGGAGCCTGATCCTGGAATATTCGCTGGTGGTCTCGGCCGTGGCCGTGGGCTGGTCCGGCTATGCGGTCGGCTTTCTGAGCGGGCTGGGGATCGACCTGCCGCTGGCTCTGGTCGCCGGGCCGCATGCGGGGGGGATCATCAACCTGCCGGCGGTGGCCATCATCGGCGTGGTGACAGGCCTGCTGCTGCTGGGCACCAAGGAAAGCGCGACGCTGAACGCCGTGTTGGTGCTGATCAAGATCGCGGCGCTGGTGGTGTTCGTGGCCATCGCCCTGCCGGCCTTCAAGCCCGAGCATTTCACGCCCTTCATGCCCAACGGCTTCGGCGCGCCTTTCGTTCAGACGGGCGTGATGGCCGCGGCGGCGATCATCTTCTTCGCCTTCTATGGGTTCGACGCCATTTCGACGGCGGCGGAGGAGACCAAGATGCCCGAGCGCGACCTGGCCATCGGCATCGTCGGCTCCATGCTGATCTGCACGGCGCTGTATCTGGTCGTGGCGGCCGCCGCCATCGGCGCGCGACCGGTGGCGAGCTTCGCCGACAGCCCTGAGCCCCTGGCCCTGATTCTGCGCCAGATGGGGCAGGGGACGGCGGCCCAGTGGATCGCGGCGGCGGCGGTGATCGCGCTTCCGACCGTGCTGCTGGCCTTTTTGTTCGGCCAGAGCCGCATCTTCCTGGGCATGGCGCGCGACGGCCTGTTGCCGCGTCGTCTTGCCAAGGTGTCGAGCCGGGGCGTGCCGGCGGTGGTGACGGTGTTCACCGCCGTGGTGGTGGCGATCCTTGCTGGGCTGTTGCCGCTGGACGAGCTGGCGTCGCTGGCGAACGCCGGGACGCTGGCGGCGTTCTGCTCGGTTGGGGTGTGCCTGATCGTGCTGCGCATCCGCGAGCCGGGCCGCAAACGGGTGTTCAAGGCGCCGTTGTGGCCGTTGGTCGGCGCGGTCAGCGTGATCGGCTGCATCATCTTCTTCCTGAGCCTGAAGCCGGTGACGCAGATCGGGTTCCTGATCTGGAACGTGATTGGTGTGGCGATCTATCTGCTGTGGTCGTCCAAGAACTCGCGCCTGGCCAAGGGCGAGGAGACGGCGGCCTGATGGCGTTGCGCGATCTGACGGGCGCGGTCGATTTCGCCGTGCTGAACGGCATGACGGGCGGGGACGACGCCATTAACGAGGAAGTGCTCGGCCTGTTCGTGAACCAGGCCGGCCTGTGGTCGGTCATGCTGGACCCCAAGGCCGAGGGCTGGCGCGACGGGGTCCATACGATCCGGGGCGCGGCGGCGGGCATCGGCGCGCGAGACCTGGCGGCGATCTGCGCCGAGGCGGAAGCGGCGGACCAGACGCTGGCCGCGCCGGCGGTGGAGCGGGTACGCGATGCGCTGGAGGCGGCGCTGGCCGATGTCGCGGCCTATCGCCACGAACTGATGCTGCGAGGCCTCAGGGCCTGAGGCTGTCGAGGCGAAAGTTGGACTCGGAAAAACAGTCCAAGTGTCCAAGTGAGTCCAACTTCGGCCGCCGCCCGAAATTGCACTGCACTCCGAAAACGCGTGCAAAGTGCAAGAAAGTGCAATTTCGGCAGGCGGCGCGCAGCGATGTCAAAGACTGGCTCGCATTATAGGGGCTTCCGAAGAGGCGTCAGGTCGATTGACGCTGTTGCGACTCAAGCGCTTGAAATGAGGCCGAACTTCTCTCGCCGATAGGATGGCTGGCGTTAGCGCAGCCTAGCTGCGCGTCCGGTCGTAGGTCGCGAACTCGTGGGCGATGCAGCGGTCGATGAGCAGGCGCCAGACGGGTTCGGCGATGTCGGGCGAGAGGTTGTGGGCTTCGGCGGAGATCAGGACTTTGGCGACAACGTCGTCGATGCGGGCCTGGTCGAAGACGGCGTCGCGGTCGGGCTTGATGCGGGCGGCGGCGTCCATGTAGCGCTGACGCTCGGCCAGCAGGGCGACCAGGGCGCGGTCAAGGGCGTCGACGCCCTGGCGGACATCAGCCATCGACTGGCATTCGGCGGGATCGATGCGGGGATCGACGGCGACAAGAGCGGGCTTCGACATGGCGGTGGGGTTAGCGGGTCAGGCCGCGCAAGCCAAGCCGTCAGACTGTCTCAACCGACGAATGCGCGTTCCAGGACATAGTCGGCGGGTTCGGCGTTCGAGCCCTCCTTGAGGCCATAGGTCTCCAGCAGCTCGCCGGCTTCCTTGATCATGGCCATGGAGCCGCACAGCATGGCGCGGTCGCGGGCGGGATCGAAACCGTCGGGCAGGCCAAGGTCGCGGAAGAAGTCGCCGGACTTGATGCGGTCGGTGATGCGGCCCTTTTTCAGAAGACTGGGAGTCTCGAAATCCTCGCGGGTCACGGTGGGGTAGTAGGTCAGCTGGGCCTGCGCCTCTTCACCGATCAGAGGGTCGTCGTGGATCTCGCGGGTGAAGAAGTCGCGATAGGCCAGGTCGGCGACGCTGCGGACCGTGTGGATCACATAGACATGGCCGAAGCGGGAATAGGTGTCCGGGTCGCGCGCGACGCTGAGCCACGGCGCCAACCCCGTGCCGGTGCCGATCAGGAACAGGCGCTCGCCGCCAGTCAGGGCGTCCAGGACCAGGGTGCCGGTCGGCTTCTTGCCCATCAGGACGGTGTCGCCGGCGACAATCTTCTGCAGGCGCGAGGTCAGGGGGCCGTCGGCGACCTTGATGGAGAAGAACTCCAGCTCCTCGGCCCAGTTGGGGCTGGCGATGGAATAGGCGCGCAGGACGGGTTTGCCGCCGTCGGCACCCGGGAGGCCGATCATCACGAACTCGCCTGAGCGGAAGCGAAAATCGTCGGGCCGTTTCACGCCGAAGCTGAACAGGCTGTCGGTCCAGTGGCGGACCCACAGAACCTCAAGTTCGTTGAACGGGCTGGCCTTGACGGGAGCGGGGGAGAGGGCGGCGTCTGTCATCGTGCGGTCTCTCTAATCTGAGAACCCCTCGCAGGGAAGGAAAAGCCTTTCGTGCGGCGACCACTTTTCCTCGTGACGGCTTGCAGAAGCGCGGCTAGCGTCCCGGGCCATGCGCACAGTCCTTCTCGCCTCGACCATCCTTCTGTCGGCCGGTTCCGCACTCGCCCAGGAGACGCCCTCCAACATCCTGACGCCCGAACGGGTGTTTTCGAGCCCCAGCCTGAACGGGCCGGTGGCCAAGGGGGTCAGCCTGTCGCCCGACGGGCATCTGGTCGCTTTCCTGCGCTCGCGAGAGGATAATGTGGACGTTCAGGATCTGTGGGCGGCGCCCACCGGCGAGGGCGAACCCTACAAGCTGATCGACGCGCGGGCGCTGGTTCCCGACGCAGGCGAGTTGTCGGAGGCCGAGAAGGCGCGGCGCGAGCGGATGCGGATCAGCGCGCGCGGCGTGGTCGAATATTCGTGGGATCAGCAGGGTCGCTACATTCTGGCGCCGCTGGAAGGCGACATCTTCCTGGCCAATCGGGCCGACGGCAAGGTGCGCCGCCTGACCGAGACGCCCGCCGACGAGATCGACGCCAAGGTGTCGCCCAAGGGAAGCTACGTCTCCTATGTCCGCGATCAGAACCTGGTCGTCTATGATCTGGCGAGCGGCCGCGAGACGCCGATCACCGACGACGGCGCAGGCCTGATCACCTGGGCCACGGCCGAGTTCATCGCCCAGGAAGAGATGGATCGCGACACCGGATACTGGTGGAGCCCGGATGAACGCTACATCGCCATGACGCGGGTGGACGAAAGCCCGGTGGACATCGTGCCGCGCTTCGAGATCAGCGGCGGCGGCGCGACCATGGTCGAGCAGCGCTATCCTCGCGCGGGCCGGCCCAATGCGGTGGTCGAACTGTATGTGCGCGACCTGCAGGGCGGGGGACGGGTCAAGGTGGACCTGGGCGCCAACACCGACATCTATCTGGCGCGGGTGAATTGGTCCGGCGACGGCAAGACCCTGTACGTCCAGCGTCAGTCGCGCGATCAGAAGACGCTGGATCTGCTGAGCGTCGATCCGACCACCGGCGCGTCGCGGGTGATCCTGAGCCAGAAGGCGTCGGCCTGGGTCGACCTGAACGACGATTTCCGCGTGCTGTCGGACGGGCGGTTCATCTGGTCCAACGAGGACAGCGGCTGGCGGCACCTGTATCTGTACGACCGCAATGGGCGCCGGCTGCGGGCCATTACGCGCGGCGATTATCCGGTCAAACATCTGGACGGGGTCAACGAGCAGACGGGCGAGGTCTATTTCACCGCCTCGATGCGCGACGGCAAGGAACTGCCCATCGAGCAGCAGATGTTCCGGGCCAATCTGAACCGCACGGTCGATCCGGTGGCGGTGACGCCGGGCGGCGGCTGGTGGAGTGTGTCGGTCAACGGGCCGGCGACGGCCTATGTCGGCAACTATTCCGATCCGGCGACGCCGACCCAATCGGCCCTGTACCGGATCGACGGCACGCGCGTGCGCTGGATCGAGGAGAACAGGCTGGACGCCAGCCATCCGTTCGCGCCCTACGTCTCGCGGCTGCGTGCGCCCGAGTTTGGCACGATGCAGAGCCACGGCCAGACCCTGGTGTGGCGCATGACCACGCCGCCCGACTTCGATCCGGCCAAGACATATCCGGTGGTGATGCAGGTCTATGGCGGGCCGGGCACCGGGGCGGGCGTCCAAAAGAGCTGGCAGCCCCTGACCAACCAGTTGCTGACCGAGGCAGGCTACATCGTCTTCCGCGTGGACAATCGCGGCGAGGGCGACCGGTCCCAGGCGTTCGAGACCAGCATCTATCGCCGCCTGGGCATTCCAGCCGTCGAGGATCAGGCCCAGGCCGCGCAGTGGCTGAAGACCCTGCCGTACGTCGATCCCGACCATATAGCAGTCATGGGCTGGAGCTTCGGCGGTTTCCTCAGCCTGCTGACCTTGACGGACAAGGACGCCGGCTTGGCCTCGGCCCTGGCGGGCGCGGCGCCGACCGAGTGGAGCCTGTACGACACCCATTACACCGAACGGTACATGTCCACGCCGCAGGCCAATCCGGAAGGCTATGCCGCCACTGACGTCCTGCCGCGGCTCGACGATCTGACCGGGCGGCTGCTGATCCTGCACGGCATGGCCGACGACAATGTCATCTTCGGCAATGCGACCCGTGTCATTGATGCGCTGCAGGCCAAGAGCGTGCCCTTCGAGATGATGCTCTATCCCGGCCAGCGGCACGGCGTCCGCGGCGAACCGAGGCAACTGCAGCAATGGCGCACCTATCTCGACTTCCTGGACCGGACCATCGGCAAGCGGGCCGAGCCCAAGGCCGACTGATTCTGGCGGCTGCGGTTGCGCTGGCCCTTGCGGGTTGCGCGACCGGGCAGGGCGGCTATCCGTCCGCGTCCGCCGTGGTTGCGGCGGCGCGGTCGAACGACACCGCGCATGCGGTGCTGCGCTGGACGGACAACTCGCCCAGCCGGGGCGCGTCGGCGATTTCCGGCATGCCGATCCTGCTGAAGGACAATATCGAGACGGCGGACATGCCGACCACGGCCGGGTCGCTGGCCTTGGCGGACAATGCGCCGGGTCGCGACGCGCCTCTCGTCGCCCGTTTGAGGGCCGCCAGGGCGGTGATCGTCGGCAAGACCAATCTGTCGGAATGGGCCAATATTCGGGCGTCGGACTCGATCAGCGGCTGGAGCGCCGTCGGCGGGCAGACGCTGAACCCCTATGACCCCGCGCGCACGCCGTGCGGATCATCGTCAGGCAGCGGGGCGGCGGTGGCGCTGGGCCTGACGCCGGTCGCCATCGGCACGGAGACGGACGGGTCGATCACCTGCCCGGCATCGGTGAACGGCGTGGTCGGGTTCAAGCCGACGGTCGGCCTGGTGTCGCGGACCCATATCGTGCCGATCAGCCATTCCCAGGATACCGCCGGACCGATGGCGACGACGGTCCGGGATGCCGCGAGAGTGCTGACGGTCATCGCCGGGTCCGATCCGGCCGACCCCGCCACGGTCGAGGCCGACGCGCGAAAGGTGGACTATGCGGCCGGTTTGGACGCCGGTTCGCTTCGTGGCGCGCGGGTCGGGGTGATGCGGTTCCTGAAGGGCTATTCGCCGCAGACCCAAGCGGTGTTCGAACAGAATCTTCAGGCCCTGCGCGATGCAGGCGCCGTGCTGGTCGATCTGCCGGAGGGACCGGACGGTCGGGTGATCGGAGCGGCAGAGTTCAAGGTGCTGCTGTACGAACTGAAGCACGACCTGAACGCCTATCTGGCCTCGACCGACCCGGAGCAGGTCCGTACCCGCACTCTGGCCGACGTGATCGCTTTCAACGCCGCCGAGCCGCGCGAGACGGCGTTGTTTGGTCAGGACACTTTCGAGCGCGCTCAGGCGATGGGCGATCTGACGGCGGCTGATTACCTGGAGGCGCGCGACATCACTGCGGCTGGCGGGATCCGAGGGTATCGACCGGCTGATGCGCGATAATGCCCTGGTCGCCCTGGTCGCCCTGGTCGCCCTGGTCGCCCTGATCGCCCCGACGACTTCGCGCGCCTGGACCAATGATCCCAAGGATGAGGACGACATGGAGGGCTCGGCCAGCCAGTTGGCCGCCGTCGCCAGCTATCCGCATCTGACTGTGCCGATGGGCTTTGATCGGGGGATGCCGGTGGGCTTGAGCTTCCTGGGCGGGAAATGGGACGACGCACGCATCCTGTCGCTGGGTTACGCCTTCGAACAGGCGACGCAGGCACGCCGGCCTCCGCCGGTCGTTGGACGCTGAGCGGGCGAGGAAACGGCGGTTTCGGGATGGCGATCCGAAGAAGTGACGCGAGCTTTACCCGACGTGATCTTGGCGCCCTCGCCGATGCGGGCTAACCCGTAGTTCACAACGTCCTATAGGGAGACGCCCCAATGCCCGATCTCGCACAAGTCACCGAACACATCCGCGGCGCCGTCGGCGACAACTCCGGCCTCGGCAAAACCGTCAAGCTCGACCTGGGCGACCAGGGCAAGATCTTCATCGATGGCGCCTCGGTGCCGAACACGGTGACGAACGAAGACAAGCCCGCCGACGCCACCGTCTCCATGAAGTGGGATGACTTCATGGCCCTGTCGGAAGGCAAGTTGGACCCGATGATGGCCTTCATGCAGGGCAAGCTGAAGATCGCCGGCGACATGATGATCGCCCAGAAGCTGGCTCCGCTGCTGAAGCGCTGATGCCGGTCTGAACGACCAGTTATGGCGGCGCGGCTCCCGATCAGGGGCCGCGCCGTTTTCGTATCGAGCGCCCGGCAGAGGCGCGAACGGGAAGAGGATAACGCCATGGACTTCAGACATTCCGACCGCGCCCTGGACTGGCACGCCCGCGTGCGCCGCTTTCTGGACGAACAGGTCATCCCGCGCGAGGCCGAGTATTTCGCCCAGGTGCGCGAGGATTCGACGCGGCAACCACCGGTCATGGAAGCGATGAAGGCCGCAGCACGCGAGGCTGGGCTGTGGAACATGTTCCTGCCGGGGGAGCACGGCGCGCGCCTGACCAACCTCGACTATGCGCCGCTGGCTGAGATGATGGGCGCCCACCTGTGGTCGGCGGAGGTGTTCAACTGCAACGCCCCCGACACCGGGAATATGGAAGTCCTGCACATGTACGGCGACGCGGCCCAGCAGGACCGCTGGCTGACGCCGCTGATGGCGGGCGAGATCCGCTCGGCCTTCCTGATGACGGAGCCCGAGGTCGCCTCGTCCGACGCGACCAATATCCAGACCCGGATCGAGCGCGATGGTGACCACTATGTCATCAACGGGCGCAAATGGTGGTCCACCAACATGGGCCATCCGAACGTCGCCATGACCATCGTCATGGGCAAGACCGACTTTGACGCCGCCGCCCACGCCCAGCAGTCGCAGGTGATCGTGCCCGTCGACACGCCCGGCTTCCACATCGAGCGGATGCTGTCGGTGTTCGGCTATGACGAAAAGCCCATCGGTCATGCCGAGGTGGTGCTGGAGAACGTTCGCGTGCCGGTCGAGAACCTGATCGCCGGCGAGGGCCGGGGGTTCGAGATCGCGCAGGGGCGGCTCGGTCCGGGCCGCATCCACCATTGCATGCGGGTGATCGGCGCGGCGGAACGGGCGCTGGAGCTGATGGTCGTGCGGTTGCTGAACCGGACGGCGTTCAAGAAGCAGCTGGCCGAACATTCGATATGGGAACAGCGGGTCGCCGAGGCCCGCACCAATATCGAGATGTGCCGTCTGCTGGTGCTGAAGGCCGCCTGGATGATGGATCAGGCGGGGGCCAAGAACGCTCGGTCAGAGATCGCCCAGATCAAGGTCGCCGCGCCGAAGATGGCGCTGCAGATCATCGACGACGCCATCCAGGCGTTCGGCGGGGCCGGCGTGTCCGGCGATACGCCCTTGGCCGAGCTTTATGCCGGGGTGCGGACGTTGCGCATCGCCGACGGCCCGGACGAGGTTCACAATCGCACCATTGCGCGGTTGGAATATGCAAGACACGGCGGGCGTCCGGTGCGCTGAATACGGCCGGTTTATAAGCCCAAACCCTTGGGAACCCTGACCTTCGGCCGACGTTCGGTCTTCATGAACGACCAAACGCGCGGTCAGGGTCGTGGGGCGACGGAACGGCTGACATGAATGCTCGCTTCGAGCCCGATACGCGGGCGGCGTCCGATGTGGCGCGGTTCAGGGCCGTGCGGGCGGTCATGGCCGAACTGGCAAAGGGCCTGTCTGCCGAAGACTTGTCGGCCCAGTCGATGGTCGATTGCAGCCCTGGCAAATGGCACCTGGGTCACACCAGCTGGTTCTTCGAGGCGATGATCCTGTCGGCGGACCCGGAATACCGGCCCGTCGATCCGCGTTTCCAGCAGTTGTTCAACTCCTACTATGAGGCCTTGGGCGAGCGGGTGCCGCGCGACAAGCGCGGCCTGATGACCCGGCCGTCGGTGGACGAGGTGCTGGCCTACCGCCGCGAGATCGACCGGCGCATGGCCGCCTGGTTGGCGCAGGGGCCGTCGAGCGGGCAGCAGCGGTATCTGTTCGAACTGGGCCTGCATCACGACCAGCAGCATCAGGAGCTGTTCCTGATGGATATGCTGAACCTGATGTCGCGCTCGCCGCTGGACCCGGTAGCCTATGAGGTCGAGCCGCGCGGCGCGCCCGTTCAGGCGACGCGAGGCGGCGTGGTCACGTTCGAGGCCGGCCTGGTGTCGATCGGCCATGGCCGAGCAGGCTTCGCCTTCGACAATGAGGGGCCGTCGCACCGCGTCTGGCTGGAGCCGTTCGCCCTGGCCGCAGATCTGGTTACGAACGGCGACTGGATCAGGTTCATCAAGGACGCGGGCTACAGCCGGCCTGACCTGTGGCTGTCGGACGGCTGGGCGACGGTGAAGACCGAGGGCTGGACCGCGCCGTTGTACTGGCGTTGCGACGGCGGCGACTGGACGGTTATGAGCCTGACGGGGCGCAACCCCGTCGATAGCGCAGCGCCCGTGCGCCATGTCAGCTTCTATGAGGCCGACGCCTATGCGCGCTGGGCCGGCAAACGGTTGCCGTCCGAGGCGGAGTGGGAACATGCGGCGACGATCGCGCCCGAGGAGTTTTCGAACCTGTCGGGCGAGGTCTGGCAGTGGACGTCCAGCGCCTATGCGGCTTACCCCGGCTTTCAGCCGACGCCCGGCACGGCCGCCGAATACAACGGCAAGTTCATGGCCAATCAGATGGTGCTGCGCGGCGGCGCCTTCGCTACGCCGTCCGACCATGCCCGCGTGACGTATCGGAACTTCTACTACACCCAACAGAGGTGGGCCTTCATGGGTCTGAGACTAGCCGAAGACGCCCCGCAAAGGGCCGTCGCGCCGAAGGAGGATGCGCAGACCGCAGGATTCCGCCGCGACATGGTCGAGGGCCTGTCGCGCGACCAAAAGGCCGTCCCGCCCAAATGGTTCTATGACGCCGAAGGGTCGCGCCTGTTCGAAGAGATAACAGCCCTGCCGGAATACTATCCGACGCGGCAGGAGACGGCGCTGTTGCGTGAAAGCGCTGCGGCCCTGACCGCCGATTTCGGGCCGGACGCTGTGCTGGTGGAGTTTGGGTCCGGGGCTAGCGAGAAGACCCGTATCCTGCTGGACGCCGTGCCCAACCTGGGCGCCTATGTGCCGCTGGATATCAGCGAGACGGCGCTGCTGGACGCCGCGACCCGTATCCGCGCGGACTATCCGGGCCTGAAGGTTCAGCCGGTCTTGGGCGATTTCGAACATCTGGCGCCCTTACCGGACGACTTACCGCGCGGACGGCGCATCGGGTTCTTCCCCGGTTCGACCATCGGCAATCTGCATCCTGCCGAGGCCGAGCGCTTCCTGGCGGCGGCGCGACGGATGCTGGAGGAGGGGGCGCTGTTCATCCTTGGCGTCGATCTGGTCAAGGATCCAGCTATCCTGGTCGCCGCCTATGACGACAGCCAGGGCGTGACCGCCGCCTTCAATCGCAATCTGCTGGTTCGAGCCAATGCCGAGCTGGACGCCGATTTCGATCTGGACGCCTTCACGCACCGCGCGGTGTGGAATCCCGAGGCGTCACGGATGGAAATGCATCTGCAAGCCGTTACGCCGACGACGGCCCATATCGGTGATCAGACGTTCCGCTTCATGAGCGGCGAGACGATCCACACCGAGAGCTCGCGCAAGTTCACGCCCGATACCGTCGAGGCCATGGCGAAGGCGTCCGGCTGGTCGCTGATACGTATCGACGTGTCGCCAGAACCCAGCGTCGCCCTGGCTCTGCTTCGAGCCTGAGCCAGCTCGGGGCGTCGCATCGCGCGACGCCCCGACAACGCAAAGAAAAAGGGCGGCGCGTCGATTACGGGCCGCCCTTATTTTGTATCGCATCAGCGGATTATTCGCCGTCAGGCGTGTCCGCGTCTTTCTTGGTGCCGTGCGAGGCTTCTCCACCCTTACGGCCGGCCTGTGCGGCGAGGCTGCGATCCTGAGAGAAGCTTCGCTTTTCGCTGGGGACGCTGGCGCCCCCTTTGCGCGCGATTTCGCGCTGACGTTCGGGGTCCATGGAGGCGAAACCTCGCTTGGAAACGCCGGAGGGTCGTGTGGGCTGGCTGTCCATCGGGGTCCTTTCAGTGCTGCCGTTGCGCTTGCTGAAGTGAACCCTGTGACTCGGTGACGGTTCCGTTCGGAACCCTGTTTTACTGTCACACCCCTGAACGTCTTCGTGGTTTGACTTCAAGCCGCGTCGTAAGGACGGGAATCACCTTCATCGCCGCCGCCGGGTTCCATGGGCGGAACTTCGTCGGGCGTGTCGGACGGCTGGATTTCCGGTTGAGGCGTGGTCTCGGGCTGAATTTCCGGCTGGGGCGTGGTGGGCGTGGGTTCGATATAGGTCATGATGCTCTCTCCTTGCCCCGACCCAACGCGACCCCGCCATGGACGTTCAAAGGAACCACCGGTCGTCAGGTCGGTTTGTTGTGCGAACCCGGAGATCGATATGACCAACACCCCCATTACTTCGCCTTCATCCGATGACATCGTTCTGGACGATGACGATCTGACACAGCGTCTGGACCGCGAAGCCGACGCCATTCTTGCCGGTGGCGAACGCCGGACGTTCGGCGAAACCGCCTCCATCCGCCAGGCCGTGCGCGAAGACGTTGGCTTGGTTCGCGAAAAGATTTCGGGGCGAGTGCATCGTGTTCAGGAAGACATTCAGGACAACCCGATGAAGGCGACCCTGTATGCCTTGGGCATTGGCGTGATCATCGGCATGATCTTGCGCCGCTGATCCAGGCGAAATCTTCAGGCAGGCCCCGTCGGCTCACGCCGGATCGGGGCCTGTCGCATTGCGGCGTCCGAGACGAACGGATTGGTGCGCCGTTCCTCACCGAAGGTAGAGATCGGCCCATGACCCGGCACGAAGGTCACGTCGTCCCCTAGCGGCCACAGCTTTTCGAGCACCGAGCGGATCAGGGCCGGCGGATCGCTCATGGGGAAGTCGGTGCGGCCGACCGATCCCTTGAACAGCACGTCGCCGACCTGAGCGAATCTCGCCTCTCTATTGAAGAAGATGACGTGGCCGGGCGTGTGGCCGGGGCAGTGGCGTACCTCCCAGGTCGTTTCGCCCAGCGACACCGTGTCGCCGTCCTCAAGCCAGCGGTCGGGCGTGAAGGGGCGAGCGTCGGGCAGGCCGTACATTCTTCCGCTCTCGACGATCCGGTCGATCCAGAACTGGTCGGCCTTCTGTGGGCCGGTGATCTGGACACCAGTCTTCTCCTGCATCTCGGCCGCGCCGCCCGCATGGTCCAGATGGCCGTGGGTGATCCAGATCTGGTCCAGGGTCAGGCCACGCCGCGAAACTTCTCCCAGAATCGCATCGACGGAACCGCCCGGATCGATCACAGCGGCCTTGTTGGTGGCGGTGCACCAGACGGTCGTGCAGTTCTGCTGGAGCGGCGTGACAGGCGTGACGACGACGCCGATGGGGGAGGCGGGTTGGCTCATATCGTCAACATAACTATCCCTGAGCCGCGAAACCACCGGTCGCGACCACGCCCGCGTTGACCTTTGGGGCCCTTCTCGACATAAGGGCGGGCTTCGAGGCGCCGCTCCCAACGGGGCGGCCTTCTTGCTTTATCCATTCCGCGCCGGCCGTCCTAAAGGCCCATGCGCCACAGAGCGTCAGAATCTCCGCCATGCAAGTCGTCGAAAAGTCGAACGAAGGCCTCAGCCGCGTGATCGCGGTCACCATTCCCGTCGCGGAGCTGAACGAGAAGCTCGAAGCCCGCGTCAAGGAAGTCGCCCCGCAGGTGAAGCTGAAGGGCTTCCGTCCGGGCAAGGTGCCGGTCGCCCACGTCAAGAAGACCTTCGGCCGTGAGTTCATGGGCGAGATCATCAACGCCGAGCTGAACGAATCCAGCCAGAAGGCTCTGGACGAGGCCAAGGTCCGTCCGGCTGCGCCTGCCGAGATGAAGCTGACGTCCGACATGGACAAGGTCATCGCCGGTCAGGAAGACCTGTCCTACGAAATGGCCCTGGAAATCATGCCGGACTTCACGCCGGTCGATCCCAAGACCCTGAAGCTGGACCGCCCGACCTATGAAGCGTCGGACGCCGATCTGGACGAAGCCCTGACGGAGCTGGCCGGTCAGGCCAAGACCTACGAAGACAAGAAGGGCAAGACCGTCAAGGCCGCCGAAGGCGACCAACTGACGATCGACTTCCTGGGCAAGCTGGACGACGAGCCCTTCGAAGGCGGCGCCGCCGAAGATGCGGACCTGGTGATCGGCTCGGGCCGCTTCATCCCCGGCTTCGAAGAGCAGCTGACGGGCGCCAAGGTCGGTGAAGAAAAGACCATCGAGGTCACCTTCCCCGCCGACTATCAGGCCGCGCATCTGGCCGGCAAGCTGGCCACGTTCGACGTCAAGGTGAAGGCCATCAAGGCCGAGGCCGAAGCCAAGATCGACGAAGAGTTCGCCACCCGCATCGGTCTGGAATCGCTGGACAAGCTGAAGGAACTGCTGAGCCAGAACCTGAACCAGCAGTATGCCGGCGCCGCCCGCTTCAAGCTGAAGCGCGCCCTGCTGGACCAACTGGACGAAGCCCACGACTTCCCGCTGCCGCCGAAGATGGTGGATGCCGAGTTCGACGGCATCTGGCAACAGGTCGAGGCCGACAAGACCGCCGGCCGCCTGCCTGAAGAAGACGCCGCCAAGTCGGACGAGGACCTGAAGGCCGAATACCGCAAGATCGCCGAGCGCCGCGTCCGCCTGGGCCTGGTGCTGGCCGAGATCGGACGCGCCAACAACGTCCAGGTCACCGACCAGGAACTGAACGCCGCCATCCTGCAGGAAGCCCGCAACTATCCGGGCCAGGAGCAGGCCGTCCTGAACTTCTACCGCCAGAACCCCAACGCCGCCGCCCAGATGCGCGCCCCCATCTACGAAGAGAAGGTCGTCGACCTGATCGTGGGCGTCGCCGACGTGACCGACACGCCGATCACGAAGGAAGAGCTGCTGAAGGAAGACGAAGACGAGGGCTAAGCTACGGTGGGGACACTAGCTAACGCTCGGCAATTGCTGATAGTTGAAAGGGCCCGCTTTGCGGGCCCTTTTTGCATCTAGAGGTTGCCGGAGTTTCTGCGTCATGAGCCTTGTCATAGCCTTGGCTACCGCTGCCCTGCTGTCTGCAGCTCCTCAAACGGCGCAGCAGCCTGCGACGGGAGATGTCGCCCCGACAGATCTTGAGTCGATCATCGTCGAAGGGCGAAGAGTCGAAGAGGAAGCTCGGGCCTATATCCGCGAGGTTGGCGATCCGCCTCGGGGCACCTCACTTGCACGTTGGAACCGTCCTGTATGCGTCAGCATGACGAACATGCAGCCTCAATTTGCTCAATTCGTAATCGATAGGATCGCTACAAACGCCTTCGCCGCCGGGGCAGATGTCGGGGGCCAAGGTTGCAGGCCTAACGTCATCATCCTGGCGACGACCGATGGTCCGACGCTGGCCAAGAAACTCGTCGCAGAGGCAGGGCTGGGATTCCGTCCTGCGATCAACCACACCAATCTCAATCGCGACGCCTTGGCCGATTTCCAAAATTCCGACGCGCCTGTTCGGTGGTGGAACGTCGTCATGCCGGTCTCCATCGACAATGGCGCGGTAGCGATCGCGCTTCGCGGCGACACAATCCTGGGTGAGGACGGCGAGACGTTGAAGGCCGTAAGGGTACGCGACGCATCACGTATGCGCGCCAATATTCGCTACGACATGGCCTGGACCATCGTCATCATCGATATGAGCCGGACCGGCGGCGTGCCTCTTGGCGCGCTGGCAGACTATGCCTCGATGGTCTCGCTTGCTCAGATTGACGCCTCTGCAGACCTTGGCGATCAATCGACCGTGATGAACCTGTTCAAGGAACCCGCCGGGGTGGATGGTCTCAGCCAATGGGACAGAGACTATCTCTCCGCTCTGTATGCTGCACCGTCCAATCGTGCCGATGGCAGGCGTCAGGACAATGCGGTCGCTCGCACGCTCATTCAGCAGCGGCGTGTTCGAGAAGGTTTGGATCCCGCTCCGGCCGAGCTTGAAACGGGGGAGTAGGATTTCGATTGAGATCGTCGGGCCTGCCTTGCGTGAAGGGCCGGTGAACGCGATATGCTAAAGCGAAGGGCGCGGTCTGAATCGCGCCCATTGCATCCGAGAAGGCCATATGCGCGATCCGATCGAACTGATGAACATGAACCTGGTGCCGATGGTGGTGGAGCAATCCAGCCGTGGCGAGCGCTCCTTCGACATTTTCTCGCGCCTGCTGCGCGAGCGGATCATCTTCCTGACAGGGCCGTTCGAGGACGGCATGGCGTCGCTGATCTGCGCCCAGCTGCTATTCCTGGAATCGGAAAACCCGAAGAAGGAAATCAGCATGTATATCAACAGCCCCGGCGGACAGGTGTCCTCGGCGCTCGCGATCTACGACACCATGCAATACATCAAGAGCCCGGTCTCGACCGTGGTCATGGGCATGGCCGCCTCGGCCGGTTCGCTGATCCTGACGGCCGGCGCCGCGGGCCAGCGCATCGCCCTGCCGAACGCGCGGATCATGGTGCACCAGCCGTCGGGCGGGTTCCGGGGCCAGGCGTCTGACATCGAACTGCACGCCGCTGACATCCGCTATACCAAGAAGCGGCTGAACGAGATCTACGTCCACCACACCGGCCGGACCTACGAAGAGGTCGAGAAGACGCTGGACCGCGACCACTTCATGTCAGCCGAGGAAGCCAAGGCCTGGGGCATCGTGGACCACGTCTATGATCGCCGCGAACAGGCCGACGCCGACGGCGTGAAGACGCCCGGCAACTAAGATCTGATTCAAGATCGAACGGAAAAGGCGCACCGATGCCGGTGCGCCTTTTTTCTTTTGTGCTATCAGGCCGCCATGCAGTTCACACGAGATCCAGGCGGCACGGTCGAAGTTGACGGCGAAACCTATGAGTGGGAGCTTCGTCGTCAGCCCCAGCCCAAGGGCGGCAATGTCTGGGAAGGCATGGCCGTGTCCCTGCGACATGTCGATTTCAAGCGCGAGGCCATCGTGCAGTTCCCGCCGCCGCTGCGGCCCAATGGCCGGCCGGATGTCGAGAAACAGCGTGTCAACGTCGATGCCGTTCGAACCGCCATCGCCTCGGCTATCGAGGCGGGCTGGGATCCGGCCTCGCGTGGCAAGGCCGTGGTTTTCGACGTGGACGCCGACGGCAACTGAGCCTCAGGGCTTCTGGCGGAACACCCTGAAGCCTGGCTCCTGCGCCATCGCCAGCATTTCGGTGTCGCCCGAGGTGTCGCCATAGGCGGCGGTCAGCGTCATGTCGTCGCCATAGGCGGTCTTCAATCGGCGCACCTTTTCTTCACCCCGGCAGTTGGGGCCGACGAAATCGCCGGTGATTCGGTCGTCGGCATCGAAGACGAATTCTGTGCCCAACAGGGTCTCCGCGCCCAGCTTGCGGGCGAACGGCGCCACCGTGGTGGTGGGAGAGGCGGTCACTATGACGCGATGGGCGCCGCGTTCGCCCCAGTCGTTCCAGACCTTGAGCGCATCGGGGCGCATGAAGCGGGGCCAAATCTCCTGGGCGAAGCGTTCGGCCTCGGATTCCAGGGTCTGGCGCTTGACGCCTTTCAGGAATTCTTTCACCGACGCCGCCTTGATCCGTCCTCGATCACGGTCGTGCGCATAGGCCGCCACGGCGGGCGACAGCTTGACCAAACCCAGCGCCCAGGCCCCCGGTCCGGCGCGCCATCGCAGGAATTCGGTGAAACTGTCGCGAATCGTCAGCGTGCCGTCGAAATCGAACGCGACGATAGGCCGCCCCGAGGCCTCGGACTGGCGCAAATCCTGCACGATCCCCATGTCAGACATTAGCCTTGATCCCCGCCGACACTGATCCATCCACGCACTGCAACAATCCCTTGCCGCCTTCGGGGTTGTCGTCGCACGTGGGATGGGTGATTGTCATTTTTTGAAGACCTTCGCAGCCAGAGTACTGGAATCAATGTGAGGGAAGCGCGTTTCGGGCCATTTCGGTCCGCCCCGCGGGAGTGAGATAAGGGTCTATGACCAAAGCAGCCGGCTCAGACGCCAAAAGCACCCTGTACTGCTCGTTCTGCGGAAAGAGCCAGCACGAGGTCCGCAAACTCATCGCGGGCCCGACCGTCTTCATCTGCGATGAATGCGTCGAACTGTGCATGGACATCATCCGTGAAGAGCACAAGATCGGGTTCAAGAAGACGACCGACGGCGTTCCAACGCCCAAGGAAATCCGCGACGTGCTGGACGACTACGTCATCGGCCAGTCGCACGCCAAGAAGGTGCTCTCGGTCGCCGTTCACAACCATTACAAGCGTCTGAACCACGCGACGAAGAACAACGACGTCGAACTGGCCAAGTCGAACATCATGCTGATCGGGCCGACCGGCTCGGGCAAGACGCTGCTGGCCCAAACTCTGGCGCGCATCATCGACGTGCCTTTCACCATGGCCGACGCGACCACCCTGACCGAAGCCGGTTATGTCGGTGAAGACGTCGAGAACATCATCCTGAAGCTGCTCCAGGCCTCCGACTACAATGTCGAACGGGCCCAGCGCGGCATCGTCTACATCGATGAAATCGACAAGATTTCGCGCAAGTCGGACAACCCCTCGATCACCCGCGACGTGTCGGGCGAAGGCGTGCAGCAGGCCCTGCTGAAGATCATGGAAGGCACCGTCGCCTCCGTGCCCCCGCAGGGCGGTCGCAAGCATCCGCAGCAGGAGTTCCTGCAGGTCGACACCGCCAACATCCTCTTCATCGTCGGCGGCGCGTTCGCGGGCCTGGAGAAGGTGATCGCGGCGCGCGGAGCCGGCGCCTCGATCGGTTTCGGCGCCAAGGTCAAGGAAATCGACGAGCGTCGCACCGGCGACATCCTGAAGGGCGTCGAGCCGGACGATTTGATGCGTTTCGGCCTGATCCCCGAGTTCATCGGCCGTCTGCCCGTTCTGGCGACGCTGGAAGACCTGGACGAAACGGCCCTGGTCACCATCCTGACCGAGCCGAAGAACGCTCTGGTCAAGCAGTACAAGCGCCTGTTCGAGATGGAGAATGTCGAACTAAGCTTCACCGACGACGCTCTGATCGCCGTCGCCAAGAAGGCTATCACGCGCAAGACCGGCGCACGCGGCCTGCGTTCGATCCTGGAAGGCATTCTGCTGGAGACCATGTTCGAACTGCCGACCTTCGAAGGCGTCGAAGAGGTCGTGGTCAATGCCGAGGTCATCGACGGCAAGGCCCAGCCCCTGCTGATCTATTCGGAAGCGTCCAAGAAGAAGGCCGACGGCGCCGCCTGATCCGGTCGCCGATAGCGAGAATGATGAAGGCCGGAGCAAGATCGCTCCGGCCTTTTTTCTTTGTTTCAAGTCGCCGGGCGGGTCTCGGCCAGCACCAAGACGTGACCGGGATGGGCCTCGGCCTCGGCCCTGGCGCATTGGACGGCGCTCTTGGCGTTGGTAAAGACGCCTTCGAACAGACCGTCGCTTGAGGTGACGCGCCAGCGGGCGCCGAAGGGCTGGATCGTCAGGGTCTCGACGGCGGGCGGCGAGGGCAGGGCGGGGATCATTGGGTGCGCCTGTGCTGGTCGCGGTTCAGCCGGTCACCTTCGGCCTGCAACCGTGCGGCCAGGCGTTCGGCAGACGCACGGTCGGACAAGGGGCGGGTTGTGGCCTTGTTGACCGCCACGGCCCATCCGCTCGCGCGCGGCACGACCCTGTATCGTCGGGGAGGGACGGGGGCTGCGGCCCCGCCCTCGACATGGCCCTGCATCATCGCGACGGCCCCCGGTGAATCGGCGCGCCGAACAGGGCGCCGATGAAGGTCATCGCCATCTGCACGGAGGTCGGCTTTGGCGCTGGGCGGTTCAGCGATTCCGCCAGCAGGTGTGAACGGCTCATGGGTCATCTCCTTGGACCCGCAGAAGACGCCCGAAGGCCGTAAAGCCGCCATGTCGAAAGCGCGGCGCCGCATAATGCGGGCGTAAAGGGCGCGTGAAGCGTGTCATGGGCCCACGCAGATGTGGGTGGTTCCGCAGTCACGCTTGAACCGCAGGTCTTTCAAACCACATACTCATCCGAACGCCGTCGGAATCGACGGGCCGTCATGCGCCGGTCGGGCCTCTTGCCCGGCGGACCCTGGCGGCGGGCCGGAGATGATCAATGGCCCAGGAGCACGCATCATGACTGAACCAAAGATCCTGCCCGTCCTGCCGCTGAGAGACATCGTCGTCTTCCCGCATATGGTCGTGCCGCTCTTCGTGGGCCGCGAGAAGTCCGTGAAGGCGCTGGACGAAATCATGAAGGGCGAAAAGCAAATCCTGCTGGCGACCCAGAAGAACAGCGTCGATGACGATCCTTCGCCCGACGCCATCTATCCCATCGGCGTGCTGGCCACGGTGCTGCAACTGCTGAAACTGCCCGACGGCACCGTCAAGGTGCTGGTCGAGGGCAAGGGCCGTGCGCGCCTGACCCGCTTCACCGACCGCGAGGAATATTTCGAGGCCGAGGCCGTCGAGATCGAGGACGAGCCAGGCGACGCCTCGCAGGCCGAAGCCATGCTGCGCGCCGTGGTCGAGCAGTTCGAGAACTATGTGAAGCTGAACAAGAAGGTGCCGCCCGAGGCCCTCAGTTCCATCCCCCAGATCACCGACGCCTCCAAGCTGGCGGACTCGGTCGCTGCACACCTGTCGGTGAAGATCGCCGACAAGCAGGGCCTTCTGGAAACCTTCGACGTGCCCAAGCGGCTGGAGAAGGTCTATGGCCTGATGGAGGGTGAAATCAGCGTCCTGCAGGTCGAGAAGAAGATCCGCTCGCGCGTGAAGCGCCAGATGGAGAAGACCCAGCGCGAGTATTATCTGAACGAGCAGATGAAGGCGATCCAGCGCGAACTGGGCGAGACCGACGACGCGCGCGACGAGATCATGGATCTGGAGAAGCGCATCCGTAAGACGCGCCTGTCCAAGGAGGCGCGGACCAAGGCCGAGGCCGAGGTCAAGAAACTGCGCAACATGAGCCCGATGTCGGCCGAGTCGACCGTGGTGCGCAACTACCTCGACTGGCTGCTGTCCGTGCCGTGGGGCAAGGCCAAGCAGAAGCCGATCGACTTGGCCAAGGCCGAGGAGATCCTTGAGGAGGACCACTTTGGCCTGGAGAAGGTCAAGGAGCGGATCGTCGAGTATCTGGCTGTCCAGGCCCGCACCGGCAGCCTGAAAGGGCCGATCCTGTGCCTTGTCGGACCTCCCGGCGTCGGCAAGACCTCGTTGGCCAAGTCCATCGCCAAGGCGACCGGGCGTGAATACGTCCGCATGTCGCTGGGCGGCGTGCGCGACGAAAGCGAGATCCGCGGTCACCGCCGGACCTATATCGGCTCCATGCCCGGCAAGATCATCCAGTCGATGAAGAAGGCCAAGACCACCAACGCCTTCGTCCTGCTGGACGAGATCGACAAACTGGGGTCCGACTGGCGCGGCGATCCCTCCTCGGCCCTGCTGGAGGTGCTGGACCCGGCCCAGAACTCGACCTTCGGCGACCATTATCTGGAGGTGGATTACGACCTGTCCCAGGTGATGTTCGTGACGACTGCGAACAGCCTGAACATGCCGCAGCCGCTGATGGACCGGATGGAGATCATCCGGGTGTCGGGCTACACCGAGGACGAGAAGGTCGAGATCGCAAAGCGTCACGTCCTGCCGAAACAGCTGACGGACCATGGTCTGAAGGCCGACGAGCTGATCATGCCGGAAAACACGATCCGCGACCTGATCCGCTACTACACCCGCGAAGCTGGCGTGCGGTCGCTGGAACGCGCCCTGGGCGGTCTGGCGCGTAAGGCTGTGCGCGAGATGGCCAAGACGGGCGCCAAGTCGATCACCGTTGATGACGCCAAGCTGGCGGAATATGCGGGCGTGAAGAAGTTCCGTTACGGCGAGACGGACGAGGAAGATCAGGTCGGCATCGTCACCGGTCTGGCCTGGACCGAGTTCGGCGGCGACATCCTGACCATCGAGGCGATCAAGATGCCCGGCCGGGGTCGCATGACCGTGACCGGCAATCTGAAGGAGGTGATGAAGGAATCGATCTCAGCCGCCGCCTCCTACGTTCGGTCGCGGGCGCTCGATTTCGGCGTTAAGCCGCCGGTGTTCGAGAAGACCGACATCCACGTCCACGTGCCTGACGGCGCCACGCCCAAGGACGGTCCGTCCGCCGGTGTCGCCATGACCGTGGCCATGGTCTCGGTCCTGACGGGCGTGCCGATCCGCAAGGATATCGCCATGACCGGCGAGATCACCCTGCGCGGCCGGGTTACCGCCATCGGCGGCCTGAAGGAGAAGCTGCTCGCGGCCCTGCGCTCCGGCGTCAAGACCGTGCTGATCCCGCAGGAGAACGAGAAGGATCTCGCCGAGGTGCCGGACAATGTGAAGTCGGCGCTGGAGATCGTGCCGATCTCCACGGCGGACGAAGCCTTGAAGTGGGCGTTGGTCGGCGCCCTGACGCCGGTGGAATGGGATGAGGCGTCGGAGCCGCTACCGGCGCCGGTTCCATCCCTCGACGGGCCGGCGGTCGCCGTCAGCCACTAACGTCAAGTTGAGTAGGGAACGCCGCCGGTGAGCATACCGGCGGCGTTTTCGTTTTTGACGCAACCGTCGATCTGCCCTTTAGTGATTCGCTTGGGGGACAGATGACAAAAGCGGAACTGATCGGCCGAATGGCCAGCGCGGCGAACATCAGCCGCGACCAGGCGAAATCGGCGCTGGAAGCCTTCACCGACGGCGTGGCCGAAGCGCTTTCGGATGGTCGAGACGTCAAGCTGATCGGGTTTGGCAGTTTCGTCGCCGTCGATCGCAAGGCCGGCGTCGCCCGCAATCCTCAGACAGGAGCCGCCGTGGCCCGCCCCGCATCCCGCACCGCGCGCTTTCGTGCTGGGGAAGGTTTGAAAAGCGCCTTGAACGGCTGAAGCCCAAAGGGCATAAGCTCGGCTCTGCATTGGGGGCGGCTAGCTCAGCTGGTCAGAGCATCTCGTTTACACCGAGAGGGTCGGCGGTTCGAACCCGTCGCCGCCTACCAAACAAAAAGGCCGCCGGAGCGATCCTGCGGCCTTTCGTGTTTCTTGCTTTCACTTCGATCAGAAGCGGAAGCTGGCCCGCAGCAGCAGCGAGTAGCGGACATAGTCTTCCAGCAGTTCTGCGTCGCCGGTCAGCGACAGCATGCCCAGTTCGTTGCCCAGGTTCAGGCGGAAGCCCAGAATCGGCCCGCCGCCTTTGATGGCGTCCGGCGACAGTGTGAAGCCAGGGCCGCCGTTGGCGAAGCGGGCGATGGTGTCGCCGGCGTCCACCGAGATGTTCTGGCGATAGCCGATGCGCAGTTCTGGACGGACCCAGCCGTTACGCCCGAAGCCGTAGCCGATGTTCATCGCCGCCACAGCCGAGAAGATGTGGCTGTCGCGTGAATCGATATCGAGATCGAAGCCGTTGCCGCCGCCGCTCTCGCTGCGAGCGCCTTCGGACAACCTGAAGAATTCACTATAGATTTCTGGACGGATGTTCAGGTGGCCGAAGTTGCGCTCATAGGAGGCGCCGCCGGCGACCGCCGCCGTCCAGCCGTTCCAGTCGGACTTGTTGTTCAGATAGACGCCGCTTGCGACCAGAGAGCGTTTGGCCGTGAATGAGGCGTAGCCGCCGGCCGCACGGGCCCAGGTCGTCCAATACTGGCCTTGGGCACGCCAGTAGAGACCCAGTTCCAGCAGATTGGCGGACAGCACCTCTTCGGCCTCGGCCTCGGGATCCTTGATATCGGAGGAGGTGAAGGCCGCCGAGATGCCGATCGCGCCCAGGCCGGTGCCTTTTTCCACGCCGCCCGCGATGCCGAAGCCTTCCGAGCGGAAGCCGTAGGAATCGGTCTTGTTCTTGTCGGCGTAGAAGTTGATCTCCTGCACCCAGGCGCTGGTTTCGCCGGGCGCGGCGGCCGCATTGCGGCCGGTCAGGGCGCGCGTCACGGCATCGACGCCGGCCGACAGCGACATCAGCGGGCCGCCGGAGTGGTCGGGCAGCAGCTGCTCATAAGCGTCGATGAAGCCGTCTCGCGTCGTCTGCGACAGCAGCAGATTGCGGATGGTCTCGTTGGAACCCAGGGCCGTGTAAACGGCGTCGAAGGCGGACGCTTCGACCGGGATCAGGTTGGCTTCCGACGCCGTGCGACGACGTGCGTCCACATAGACGGTGTTCGTCGCCTGGCTCACGCCGCCTTCGACGACGTAGAGGTAGGGCGAGTTGCCTGACAGCAGGGTCTGGTTGATCTGGCCTGTGCTCAGCGTGCCCGCGGTGATGATGTTGAACCGTTGCGGCGCGGTCAGGAGCGACGTGAAACGGACGCCCAGGGTCGAACCGGTCGCCAGCGTCGCATTGCCGCTGACGTTGAAGCCGCCGGCGCGGTTGTTGGTCGGATCGATGTTGACCAGCAGCGTGCCTTCGGCGCCGATATTCAGGTTGGAGATCGCCGTGGCGCCGGTCTGGGTGGCGGCCAACGTGCCCTTGGAGACGTTGATGTCCAAAAGGCCGTCGCCGTTCCCGATCGCGCCGGACACGATAGCGCCGCCGCTGATGTTCAAACGGTCGGCGCCCGCGCCGAAGTCTATGTCGCCGTTGACGACGCCATTTTCGATGTTGAGCGTGTCGGCGCCCGAGCCGAGCTTGATTGCGCCGATGATGGCTGGTTCGCTCGCGTCCGGCACGCCGTCCTTGTCGGTATCGACCGCAGTGCTGCCCGAAGCGGCGGTGATGCCGTACTGGCGCAGGGTGACGCCGGTCGTGTTGGCCGACAGATCGATCGCCGTGACGGTTCCGTTCACCGGCGTGGTGTCGGTCGTGCTGGGCGTCAGCGAGCCGATGATCGAGCCGGCGTTGTTGAGCTGGGTCAGCGAGCCCGACTGGTCGCGGATGACTGTGGCCGAACCGTGGTTGCCGCCGAACGAGGCCACGAGGTTGCCGGTGTTGGTCAGGGAGCCGACATTCGCGCCGGCGCCGATCAGAATGCCGGTTGCGGTCTGGGTTCCGACGCCCGACGCGACGGCCTGGATATTGCCCGAGTTGTTGATCGTGGGGGCGGTGACGCCCGATCCGATCCATACGCCGGTGGCGTTGGCGTCGACGGCGGTCGAGGCGATGCCGCCTTCGTTGCGAACGCCGCCGACCACGTTGACGGCTTGCCCTCCTGTGACGCCCAGCTGAACCGCGCGGGATTCGACGCCGGAATAGAGGCCGGAGCCGATGATGGCACCCCGGTTGATCAGGCCATAGGCCGCGTCGCCCGTGCCTACAGCGCCCAGGGTCACGGTGTTGGTGGCGGAGCCGATCAGAAGGGCCGGCGCGCCGCCGAGAGAGGTAATGGACGCGGCCGTTTCACTGGCGTCCGGGATGCCGTCGCCGTCACGGTCCGTATCGTCGCGGTTCTTCACGCCGTCGCCGTCGTCGTCCTCATCGCCGTTCTTGATGCTGTCGCCGTCGTCGTCGCCTTCGATGCCAGCGGCGGAATAGGCCAGGGCCTTGTCCAGCAGCACGCCGCCGGCGACGGTTGCGCCCACCCGCACGGCCGGGCCGCCCTGCAGCAGATCGTCCGAATCCAGTTCGTCCAGGAAAAGGGTCGTGGCGTTGTTGAAAGTTCCCGTCGCCGGCCGAACAGGGGGCGGGGTCGTATAACGGTAACCTGTGGCGACGACGGTGGAGTGAATCTTCAGCGCGCCGCCGACATTGCCTTCGACGGATACGCCAGTAGCGCCGGCGCCGATCGCCGAGATGGATCCAGCGAGATCAATGTTGCCGGAGATTGGGCCGGTCGTGCGGATCGCCGTGCTGTTTTCGCCGGTCACGCGCACCGTGCCCAAGCTTTGAAGCCTGCCATTCACAGCCGATTCGACCGACAGGCCGTAGGAGTTATTGCCTTCGACGGCGATCGCTCCTGTGCCTTCGACCAGGATATTGCCGGTGAAGGGCGAGGCGCCCGTGACCCGCACACCATAGCGGTTGGTCCCGGTGGCGAAGGGACCGTCAAGGTCGCCGTCGCCGTCGGTATCCTTGATGTCAGCCGTTTCGAGGGTGTCGTTGACTGTGATCGATCCGCCGACGATGACAGAGCCGGTGTTGCCGCCGTTGACCAGAATGCCGGTCGAGCCGTCGGCCGACTTGTCCATGGTGATCAAACTGCCGCCGTCCAGATCGACAGTGTTGTTCGAATCCAGCGTGACGGCGGCGCCCGTGGCGACGGCGACGCTGCCGCCGCTGGCGATGCGGATGTTTTCAGCGGCCGTGCCGGTTGCGTTGGAAGTCTGGATCGGCGTCGTGCGGGCGGTCGAGATTACGATCTCGGCCTGGGCCCCGGCGGCGGCCAGCAAGGGAGCGATCGCTACGGCGGTCGCGAGCAGAATACGCATTCGGTAGAAACCCCTGGTGGTCACGCATCACGGTACAGCCGATCCCTTAGCAGGGTCCGCGCCAGCCTTCCAAGTTTATCGAATTTGAGGCGAATACAAGGCCGCAGCAGTTTGCGACCCTGCCTGTAAACGGACCCGTGTTCTGTGGTTTTCGAGCGTTGCGGTGGATACGGAAGGTTTTGCGGCGCGTCGCTCTTGAGCTTTGCCGCGACGGGGTTTACGGCCGTCGCAAGGTCTAAAGGCCGCGTCCCGGCGACGCATCCAACGAACCCCTTCGGCGTTCGACAGCCCAGACCAGGCGAGAACACCCCATGAGCATGACAGACCTCGACGTTCAGGAAAGCGAACTCCGACTGATTCCTGGGCTGGACGTGGAAGTCGCGGATACCTTGCGGGCCTTGAAGGCGGCGGCGATGGACGAGCGGCCGCGTCTGGTGGACACCACCATGCTGTACGCGCCGCGCTCGGGCGGGGTAAAACGTTACATCCTGTCCAAGAAGGCCTGGATCGAATCCAACCGACCGGGCGTCAGCCATTCGCTGATCGTGCCGGGCGCGCGGCACAAGGCGCGTGCCGACGGGATCGTGCAGTTGCGGGCGACCAAGCTACCGTTCGGCGACGGCTATCGCTGGCCCAGTTCGGTGAAACGATGGAGCGCCTGGGTCGCGGCGATGAAGCCGTCGATCATCGAGGCCGGCGATCCTTACACGCCGGGGCAGGGGGCGCTGGAGGCGGGCCAGCGGGTCGGATGCCCGGTCGTCGGCTTCTGCCACTCCGATCCTGCGGGGCTTGCCGCGCTGCATTTTGGCGAATGGGCCAAGAAGCCGGTCGAGAAACGTTGGGCCAAACTATTTTCCCAGTTCGATCGGGTGGTTTCGCCGAGCCGGTTCATCGCGCGGCGTCTTGAGGAGGCCGGCGTCGATAATATCGTCATCCGACCGCTAGGCGTTGAGATTGACACTTTCCGGCCGGAACGACGGGATCGCCAATGGCTGCTGAACAAGCTGGGCCTGGGCGATGACGCGCGGTTGCTATGTTTCGCCGGACGGCCGGCGAAGGAGAAGAACGTCGATGTGCTGATCGAGGCGGTCCAGAAGCTGGGCGCACCCTATCATCTGGTGCTGGTCGGCGCGGGCGCGGGGATGCCCGAGGAAGATCGCGTCATCTCCATGCCCTATGAAAGCGACCCCAAGGCCGTCGCCAAGATCATCGCCAGCTGCGACGCCTTCGTGCACGCCAACGACAAGGAGCCGTTTGGTCTGATCGTGCTGGAAGCCATGGCCTGCGGTCGCCCCGTGGTGGGGGTCAACGCCGGCGGCGTCGCCGAGACAGTGGACGAGACCGTGGGGCAGTTGGCCGCCAGCGCGGACGCCGACGACTACGCCCAAGCGGTCGAGGCCCTGTTCGCACGCGACATCGAGGCTATCGGTCGGGCGGCGCGCGAGAAGGCGGTCAGCCAGTTCGCCTGGAACCGCGTGTTCGAGGACCTGTGCATGGTCTATGGCGAACTGACGGGCGAGGCGGCCTTCGTGAACCCGGATACCGCGTTGCCGCTGCATTGATGGGGTCGTGCAGATGCACGGCGATCAGCGATTGAATGGGGCGCGTTTCCGAAGAACGGGGGCGCGCCACTTCTTTTATCTATGTCTGGAAAAGAAGTGGCGCGAGTGACGGGGCTCGAACCCGCGACCTCCGGCGTGACAGGCCGGCACTCTAACCAACTGAGCTACACCCGCGTATCAGGTCGAAACTTTTGAGCTGTTTCGAAAGCTTTTTGGGAAGGCGGTGTGCGCCACTCTTCTATTTCTAGAGAGAGTGGCGCGAGTGACGGGGCTCGAACCCGCGACCTCCGGCGTGACAGGCCGGCACTCTAACCAACTGAGCTACACCCGCGTTTCCCGGCCGAAGCGGCTGTGCGCCCCGGCGAGGGGCGTCGTTT
>Ga0265296_1001388_pt1 | contig 28104 bp, 21 predicted proteins | sample MunlanPumphouse1_FD_189073 | JGI IMG/M metagenome (GOLD analysis project Ga0265296, IMG submission 189073) | Groundwater microbial communities from a municipal landfill in Southern Ontario, Canada - Pumphouse #1 | ecosystem: Environmental > Aquatic > Deep subsurface > Groundwater | place... | reverse complement strand
TTAACATGAAAGTCATCGCCTTAACCAGCGAAAAACCTCTCTGGAAACCTCCGGCCAACCATCCTTGGAGACATTCATTGATATTTAATAGGCAAAAGATTTAATCGTTTAAATGAGCTGGGTATGACATTTCTAAATTGCCCGCCGGTATGACATTTCTAAATTGCTTTGACATAGCATGTATAAGTTTGTCAACGGGAAGTTAAAATGTCATAGTAGTGCCGAGCTCGTTATATTTATCATAAAAAAATAACTTCGCTAGTTCTGCGAAGTTATTTTTTATTCCAAGCAGATTCATAAGCCGAATTTTGTTTTAATGGTCATTTCTCTGGTCCCGACGTTGCCGTCGGGATCAAGCGGCCTACCAAACTTGGCCTTGCGCGCTGGTAAGGGTTTAGCCGTTTCACCCCCGACGTTGCCGTCGGGGCTCGCCCAATTCCACCTTGCGGCGGGACGGGCGTTCTGGCCCTTTCGCGCCAGAACGTTTCTGTTCGCACCTCTAACCTTACGGTCGGCGGGCGTTACCCGCTACCATTGCCCCCGATTAATCGGGGGGCTGCGTGTTCGGACTTTCCTCCATCTTTGATATAAATCAGAGACGGCGACCAAACGATCTGCTTGGATACATAATCATAGCTTTAATTTTTGTGATTGTCAAGAGGCGGGTTTTGTGATAAATTTGAAGTATAGTGGAAATTATGAAAAAACTCGATTTGGTTCTATTATTTTTACTTTTGCCGCTTGATTTTTTAGCCATTTTTTTGGCCGGTTTTGCGGCGTATTTTTTGCGTTTTGAATCGTTTTTAAAGGACTGGCGGCCAGCGGTGGAAATAATTCCTTTTAAAGAATATTTAGGCTTATTGATTTTATTTGTTTTTGTTTGGATGGCTATTTTCGCTTTGGCCGGCCTTTATAATCCTCGGCCGAAAAAGTTTTTTGATGAATTTGTAAAGATTTTTTTTGCTTGCAGCGCGGGCGCGATTTTGGTTATTGCCGCCATTTTTTTTAGGCGGGAATTTTTCGCTTCCCGTTTTATTATTTTGGCTGTTTACGTTCTTTCTATATTTTTTACGGCAGTTTTCAGATTTATTATTAATCGCGCGCGCCACTTTTTTTATAAAAAAGGTTACGGGGTGAAAAATGTTTTGGTGATTGGCGAGGGCAGGCTGGTCTCAATAATTGAAAATGAGTTTGACAACAATCCCCATCTTGGATATAGGATCAGAGAAATTTCGCCGCAATTTAACGAAACAAGCGTTAATGAATTAATGGGCAAGATGGAACTGGATGAGATAATTTTAATCGGTCAAAAATTTTCTTCCGAGGATTTAAAATATATTGTTGAGTACGCCTCAAGGACGCATTTGGGAGTTAAATACGCTTCCGACATTTTGGGCGGGCAATTATTTAGGATGCAACCATTAACCTTGGCGGGAATTCCTTTTATTGAAGTTAAAACCACTCCGCTTGACGGTTGGGGCAAAATTTATAAAAGAATTTTTGACGCAGTCGCGTCTTTTGTTTTAATAATTATATTTTTTCCGGTGTTTACGGTTGTGGCCGTGGCTGTGTTTTTTAGCTCTCGCGGGCCGATTATTTATAAAAATGAACGGGTGGGCGAACGGGGGAAGTTGTTTAACGCCTTTAAGTTCCGCACCATGAAATCGGAGTTTTGCATTGGCAGCGGTTTTTCCAATTCACAGATAGCGCTTGATTTTGAAAAACGTTTAATTGAAGAACGAAGCGTAAAAAGCGGTCCGGTTTACAAGATTGCGGATGATCCCCGCGTTACTAAGATTGGTAAGTGGTTGCGGAGGTATAGCCTGGATGAACTTCCCCAGTTTTTTAATGTGCTGATGGGAAATATGAGTTTGGTTGGTCCGAGGCCGCACCAGCCTAGAGAGGTTGGGCAATACGGGCCGAACGAAAGAAAGATTTTAACTATTAGGCCAGGCATCACCGGACTTGCGCAGATTTCCGGCCGTTCGGATTTATCTTTTGACGAGGAGGCCAAGTTGGATATTTATTACATAGAGAATTGGTCGCCGGCGCTGGATTTGTATGTTTTGTTAAAAACACCCGGAACGGTGCTCGGCAGGCGCGGCGCGTATTGATACCCTCGCTAATAGTAAGCTAATTTTATGCTAATAAAAGCGAATGCGAACACGGAAAATAATTTAATATATCCAGAATTAAGTTATTAACTTATCGGTTTATCCTTTAAAGTTTATAGTCAGCTCGGTTATGGTCATTAGGAAAAATATTCCAAAGGGCTTACGCAAACGAATTAATCAGAGAAAAAATTTTATTTGAAAGAGAAAAGGAGATTAAATTGTGGTATAACGGCGAATGTGTTGGTAAGTATTTTTTAGATTTTCTTATCGACAAGAAAATTGTTGTAGAATTCAAAGTAATTCCAAACTTTAGACATGTACACCTTAAGCAAACTTTAGAGTATCTACAAACGGTTAATTTAAAATTGGCAATTTTAATCTATTTTACGAGAGATGGTGTGAGGTACAGAAGAATAATAAATCCAAAATTTAAAGATAATTCGTTTTAATTAGTTTATAATTTGTTTATTATTAGAGAGTTATGCACATAGCGCTAGTTCACGATTTCTTGATTCAAGATGGCGGGGCGGAGAGGGTTCTTTCCGCTTTTTCGGAAATTTGGCCCGAGGCGCCGATTTTTACTATTGTCGCAAACAAAAAGAAGTGGCAAAAGATTTTTAGCGGAAGAGAAATTAAAACATCTTTTTTGCAAAAAATTCCTTTTGTGAGAAAAATTTATCAATTTTTTTTACCACTCATACCTTTGGCGGCAAGTTCTCTCGATTTGAGGGGATATGATATTATTCTTTCAAGCTCCAGCGCCTTTGCCAAAGGCATCAAAACCCCGCCGGGCGCCATTCATATTTGCTATTGCCACACCCCGACGCGTTATTTGTGGCAAGACACTTACTCTTATTTAGAAGAGTTGCCTTACAGCGACATTGTTAAAAAGGCGATTTTAAAAATTTTTCCTTTTCTCCGTAAATCCGATCTTAATGCGGCAAAAAGCCCTAATTTTTTTATTGCCAACTCAAAAGAAGTCCAACGCCGAATCGGCGCTTATTACGGCAAAAGTTCGGAAGTAATTTGTCCGCCGGTTGAAACCGATAAATTTTTTATTTCTCCAAAATTGGGAAATTATTTTTTAATTGGCGGGAGGCTGGTTTCGTACAAAAGATATGATTTGGCGATAGAGGCGTTTAATCGATTGGGTGTTCCGCTCAAAATTTTCGGCGCCGGCCGCGAATATAAAAAATTAAAATCGTTAGCCAAGAAGAATATAGAATTTTTGGGGCAGGTTAAAGAGGAAGAAAAGGCGAAACTTTATAACAAGGCCTTGGCGTTTATTTACCCGCAGGAGGAGGATTTCGGCCTTACGGCCGTGGAAGCGATGGCTTCGGGCAGGCCGGTGATTGCGTATGCTAAAGGCGGAGCGCTGGAAACCGTGATTCCCGGGGTAACGGGTGAATTATTTTTTAACCAAACTTGGGAAGCCTTGGCTTTTACTATTTTTAAATTCAAGCCGGAAAATTATAATCCCGAGGCAATTAGAAATTTCGCGTTGCAGTTTGATATAGATAAATTTAAGGAGAAAATTAACGGATACGTAAATGGCAAATATGAGAATAGGCATTGATATTCGGCCGCTTTTGGATTCAGCGCGAAGCGGCATTGGCGAATACACTCAAAATTTACTCAAAGCGATTTTTGAAACTGATAAAACCAATCAGTATTTTTTGTTTTACAATGTTTGGAATAAAAATTTAGAGAAAAATTTACCAAAATTTGATTTCCCCGACGTTAAATGGTGCGCCACGCGCTGGCCAAACAAAGTTTTTAATTTTAGCGGACGAATTTTCGGTTTTCCGAAGTTTGATAAAATAATTGAACATCGTTTCAAAATTAAATTGGATTTATTTTTTTGTCCAAATTTTGGTTTCATTTCTTTGTCAAAAAATATAAAAAAAATTGTTGTCGCCCACGATTTGTCATTTTTGGTCAACTCCGATTGGTTCTCGCTTAAAAGAAAATTGTGGCACAAAACAATCGGCGCAAAAAGATATTTCAAAACCGCGGATTCAATTGTCGCCGTTTCGGAAAACACCAAAAGAGATTTGGTTGATTTTTATAATATTTCGGAAGAGAAAATTAAAGTGATTTATCCGGGAATCAAAGAAGTTAAACCCCAAGAAATTGGAATTTTAAAAAAATTCGATCTCCCCGCAAAATTCATTTTTTACCTCGGCACAATCGAACCGAGAAAAAATGTTTTGGGAATTATTAAGGCATTTGAGGCGTGGAAAAATAATTCAAAAATCGCAGACGATTATTTTTTGGTTTTGGCGGGGGCGAGAGGGTGGTTGTCGGGCGATGTTTGGAAAGCGATTGCGGATTCGCCGTTTAAGAATAAAATCAAATATCTCGGTTACGTGGCCGAAGAAGATAAATTTGCTCTTTATCACTCGGCGAGTTTATTTTTATACCCGTCTTTTTACGAGGGTTTTGGCTTGCCGCCGCTTGAAGCAATGAGTTGCGGTGTTCCAGTCATTGCTTCGGCAAATTCATCTTTTCCCGAAGTTTTGGGCGACGCGGCGTTTTTGGTCAATCCTTACGATTTAAATGATATTGCAAACGGAATTGAGGAGGTTCTAAGCAACCAAACATTCCGCGAACTATTAATAAAAAAGGGGGAAGAAAGAGTTGAAAAATTCAGTTGGCAAAAGGCGGCAGAGGAGTGGACAGATTTAGTTAATAGATTATAGATTTAAGAATTAAGTTAATTTTATTTTAGTTTCTTTAGCAATAGTTCCATAGGCTAGACTATGGAACTGGGGGCGGTTGGTTAAAGTTGTGGCCACCCGCGACTTATTGGAGCGTTTTAACGCAACCTAAAGGTTGCGGCTACATTTTTTGAAATTGCTCCCTTGACATTTTACAGAGAATTTGTTAAGGTTTTAGAGAGTAAAAAGCACATTAAAAATTTATAAACCATATAATTCGCCAATTGGCGGGAGGAGGAAAGGAAAGGAAAGATGAAAAACTACATTGATGCGCGAACCACATTTGACGAAGCGTGCAAAATAGCAGTTGCCGCGCTGGGCTCGTTGGAAGCCCTGAAAATCAACGAGGAGGAGTTAAAGCGAGAAAAAATTGATTATCAGGGGCAACCTTTATCGGAAAGGGATAAAAAGGAGATTGAGGCGTTTGTAACCGCTCCCATTGCCTCGGCTTGTGTGCGAGCCGTGTTTCGACATCTCACCCACGGGAGTGACCGACACCCCGACATACCTCCTAAACAATTCTTGAAATCCCTTATGAACAGCGGGGAGGTGGGTCGGATTCAGAAGATGACCGGTTTATCCCGCAATGAGACAAAACAAGCGCTTTCGTTGACGAGCAATACTCTTTTGGAAAGTGATTTTTTTTCTCATCCGCGAGAGATCAGGGTGCGTGCTCAAATTTACATTGTTCGAAATATCAAATCAAATTTACACGTAGAGATTTTTCCCAACAAGTGAGTAATCATGAGATTCAAATTTGCTGATAACCATTAAGATAGGAGGTAAAAGATGAAGAAAATGATCGTTTGTTTGATGATTTTGGTTTTGGCTGTCCTGGCAACCGGTTGCGGTAGCAGCAAAGTAATTGATGGCGTGGAGTACGACACTTACGGTCTTTTGAACGAAGACGACAAGAAAAATCCCGACATTGAGTATGACGTGGTTTGGGGCAATGTTTTTTGGGGAAGCGTCTTTATTGAGACAATCTTCGCGCCCATTTATTGCTGGGGTTATGACCTTTACGAACCAAAAGGCCCAAAGCCGTTGATTAAGGGCCAGAAAGCGAGGTAAAAAATGGTAACATGGCTGATTGTGCTGATCATTGTTTTGAGTGTGATTGTCGGAATTCCGGTTTATGGCTTAGTTGGAAGCAAGTTGACGAGGTATCCATGGGCAATGTTTCGTGTTGCTTGGGCATTGTGGAGAAAATTTTCGTCTGAGTTGAAGCGGGAATATTGTGATGGTCTGGATGATTGGGATATGTATTTCCCCTTCTATTTCAAGGTTTTTTGGCCCGTTGTACTTATTTTTTCGGTGATTGCGACGGTTGTCCTTTGTCTGGGTTATTTGTGGTGGAGGTTCTTTGCAATTTGTTGGAAGAAGTAAAAATCGTTTGAAACCAGTAGTTATTAATCTACTGGTTTTTATTTTTGTTTAAAAATTTGGTATAATAATTATTGTAAAACCATCCTTACTTGTCATTCTCGGGCTTGACCCGAGAATCCAGATTCCGGAATAAATTCGGAACGACATTAAGCTGGATTGCCCGGTCAAGCAGGGCAATGACAGGGGTGGTCGGGCAAAGAAAATATGAACATCGGCATAGACGCTCGTTTTTTAGGCACGGAAACCGGCATAGGGCGGTATGTTGAGGAATTGGTTAAGAATTTAGAAAAAATAGAAACAGAGTGTCATTCTGACCCCGCCAACAGCGGGGGAAGAATCTCACGGAAGGAGTGCGGCGACGACCCGTGCGATATTGGCGCGGGTCACCTTTCGGGTTCCCGCGAGATTCCTCGCTCCGCTCGGAATGACAAACAGCGCGAGTACTTCATTTTTTTAACCGAAAAGAACTGGGAAAAATACGAGCCAAAAAATCCGAATTTCCAGAAAATTAAGGCGGATTTTAGATGGTATTCTTGGCAAGAGCAGGCATTTTTCCCGTTTTTGATTAAAAAATACAAAATTGATTTGATGCATTTTCCGCATTTTAACGTTCCGCTTTTTTGCCGCGTTCCGTTTATCGTTACCATTCACGACCTTATTTTATTGCACTATCCGTCAACTCGCGCCACCCGCCTCGGCTTTGTAAAATTTTATCTGAAATATTTTTTTTACCGATTCGTTTTAAAAAATGCCATTGTCAATTCTAAGGCGATTTTAGTCCCGTCGGAATTTACCAAAAAAGACATTTTAGATAATTTTTCCCTCCCCCACCTTTCCTCCCCCTCCCGCGGGGAGGGGGAGGTAGGAGGGGGTGGCAATATTCTGGCGAGTAAAATTGTCGTAACCCACGAGGCAGGTTCTTTAAACGAAGTGGCGCCGGCGGGCAGGGAATTTCTTATTGGTTTAAACATTGATAAACCTTATTTTTTGACCGTTGGTAACGCTTATCCGCATAAAAATTTGGAAAGATTATTTAGAGTTTTTAAAAAATTTAACGCCCTCCCCCACCTTTCCTCCCCCTCCCGACGGGAGGGGGAGGTCCCTAAGTCGTTTTCAACGACCGGGATCCCGGCTCCGACTTGTCGGAGCCTAGGGATTGGAGGGGGTGGAAAAAATTTCCAACTGGTTTTTGTCGGTCCAGATGATTATTTTTACAAACGAATTAAAAATTACGCGAGAGAACTGGTTCTTGGGTCAAACGAAGTAATAATGCCGGGCAAGGTAAACGACAGCGAACTTAAATTGCTTTATTTAAACGCTTTTGCCCATGTTTTTCCATCGCTTTACGAGGGTTTCGGTTTGCCAGGAATTGAAGCGATGAGTTGCGGCGCGCCCCCCCACCAATTAGACAAAAATGTCGGGGGCGATTTAATGTCTCATTTAGAAAAAAACAACAACGTGTTACCGGAAAGTGTGGTGACCAATTGGTGGGGGGGCGCGCCGGTTGTTTCATCAAACGCCACTTCTTTGCCTGAAATCTACGGTGACGCCGCTTTGTATTTTAATCCCGAATCCGACGAAGAAATGCTCGGCGCTTTAATTAAAATTTCCGAAGATGAAGTTTTGCGGAATTCATTGAGACAAAAAGGATTTGAAAAAGCTAAACAATATAATTGGCAAGATTTAGCCCTACAAACTATTAAGATTTATGGCGGAGGAAAAAAATAAACAAATAAAAATTCAGAAGGAAGGGGATAATTCGCCTTTTATTTTAGATTTGAAATCTGATGCGGGGCACACCCCGTCTTTTTCAGATTTGGAACACAAATCTCCGCAATATCTGCCGCATAAGCCGCGAAAATGGTTTTCGTATTATTGTTTAATCAAATCATATTTTCTTTCCGCGTTTTATGGCGAAAGAACAGCGTGGCTTTATAAAACAAGGTCAAAAATTTCATTCCTCGACGAGTTTTTTTTCTTTTTTAAGGCAGCATTTTTAACCGCGATGATTTCAATTAAGTGTTTGGTGAAAGTGTTGTTGTTCCTTACGGGAACATTCCGCGATTTATTATTTAAAACCAAAGAAACCTCCGCCGACCCGAGGTTGCTTTATCCGGAACCGTCTTTTGCCTTTGAGCCGGTCAAATTTATTAAAAAGGAATTTGTTTTTTTTCTCATTATTTTAGTTGTTATTGCCACGCCGTTTTTTATTGTAAATGTTTATTCTTCCCTTAAAATTACCGCTGTTTCAGCTGAAGAACGCGGCCGCAACGCGATTAATATTTTAACTCCGTCGCTCGGCGGAAATTTCGGCGACTTAGAAAGCAATTTAGAACTAGCGTCTACAAATTTTTATTCGGCTTATCGCGATTTGCAGGACGTTAATCTTTTTTTGCGCGGCATTCTTGATGTTGTGCCCGGAAATTCAGCGGGCCAATATCGGGCGGCGAAGAAAATTTTTAAGGCCGCCTACGACCTAACTTCTCTTGCCCCGTCTTGGACCGCAGTTTTAGATTCTTTAAAAGGTGAAAAAAATAATTTAAAAAGGCTGGATATTTTAGAAAAATTAGTCAAGACCACTGAGCCAAAAATTTCTTCCGTATCCTACGCGCTGTCCTCAATTGATTCCAATATTTTACCCGCGGAAGTTGGCGCGACTTTTGACTCGGTTAGAAATTACTTTTTCAAAGCCGCCGAGGCATTTAGCGAATTGGAGGATGTTGTGAAATTGTTGCGCGAAGCAATTGGCGGGTCGGAACCAAAAAAGTATCTTTTGGTTTTTCAAAATAATACCGAACTCAGGCCGACAGGCGGTTTTATGGGCAGCTTCGCCGAAATAAAATTTTCGAAAGGGGAAATATCACAAATTTATTTTCCGGGCGGTGGAACTTACGACCTTCGGGGCATGTTGCGGGCATTTGTTGCCCCCCCGGAGCCGTTTAATCTTGTAAATGAAAGATGGGAATTTCAAGACGCAAACTGGTTTCCCGATTTTCCAACTTCGGCAAAAAAGATTGCTTGGTTTTATGAAAATAGCGGAGGGCCGACGGTTGATGGGGTTATCGCTATTAATGCCAACCTTGTTGTCGATTTATTAAAGTTTTTGGGTCCGATAGAAATGTCTGCCCAAGGCGGATCCCTGCCCGCAGAGGCTACGCCTCAAGCGTTGCAGGCGGGCGCCTCTGGCGGAAAAAATTGGAACAAAGTATTCACTGCGGATAATTTTATTGAGGAAATGCAAAAGGCGGTTGAAATAGAATATGACAAAACAGAAAACCAGCCGAAGAAAATTTTAACTGAATTTTATCCGTTATTTTTAGAAAGGCTCGGCTTGGCGTGGGAATCTAATCCCATAGAATTAATTAAGGCCTTTGGCGACGCCGCAAAAAAGAAAGACGTTCAATTTTATTTTAGCAACAAGGATTTGGAAAATAAGGTTATTTCTTGCGGCATGGCAGGCGAGGTAAAATCATCGGAAAGCGATTATTTGTTTGTGGTAAACACTAATATCGCCGGTGGAAAAACAGACGGAGTTATTTCTGAAGAACACAAACTTGAAACGCAGGTTTTTGGTGACGGGGAGATTGTTAATACCCTAACTATTACGCGCAAACACGGAGGAATAAAAAATCAAGGTTTTAGCGGCGTTCGCAATGTCGATTATGTTAGAATGTATGTTCCTGGCGGCAGCCGCTTAATCTCCGCGGAAGGTTTTACAAGGCCCGACGAAAAGTTTTTTAAAACTCCGCTTGACGGCTTAAAGTTTGACAAGGATTTGGCGCAGACGGAGAAATTTGTCGGTTATGAACCCAAAAGCGGCATGAAAATATCCGAAGAATTCGGTAAAACGGTTTTTGGAAATTGGATTATGGTTGATCCCGCCGCGGAAGTTTCTTACACTTTAGTTTACGAATTACCGATTAAAGTTGATTTTTTAAGCAAAAATTTTTGGAGCTACACTTTTATCGTTCAAAAACAATCCGGTTCCAACCCCATCCAATTTAGCCACGAATTTAACGCCCCATCTAAGATAAAAGAATTTTGGTCTTATCCGGCGAAAAAAGACGGAAAAAATAGTTTGATTTTGGAAAAGGATTTTTCTTCCGCCGTAATTTTAGTGCCAAGCGGCGGAGATGAAATTGAAATTATCAATTAGTACTATGGATAAAAATTTAAATAAAAGGTCTGCCGATAAAATTTTAAGAAATATTTATACGGAAAACGGAAAAATGCCGGATTTTCACTCTATTGAAATTAAAAAAGAAAAGCGGACAAAAAAAATTCTTGTGCTGATGATTGTTTTTTTTGCTTTTCTCGCCGCATCTGCGTGGGCGGGATTTTTTGTTTTTAAACCGTACGCCCGTTTAGGCGGCGGAGAGGTCAAATTCGAGATAAGGGGTCCGGAAAAGATTATTGCCGGCAAAGAAACCGATTTTGATGTTTTGGTTGAAAATGACAGCAATGTTCCGCTTGCTGAAACTTCTATTTTTTTAATTTTGCCGCCCGATTTTTCTTTGATTAAATCGGATCCTGCGGCGCAAACACCCAATAATTGGCTTTTAGGGACATTGGAAACCGGAGGTAAGCACACGATTAGTCTGAGGGGTATTGTTACAAAAGAGGTGGGCGGAGATTTTTTGCTAAACGCGACACTAACTTATAAGCCGGCCAATTTTAATTCAGAATTTCAAAATGTGGCGAGTTACAAGGCGGGAATTGGCGATACGATTTTGGAAACAGCGATAGACGGTCCTGCCGAGGTTTTGGTTGGCGATGAGACAAGTTTTAAAATAAGATATAAAAATAATGGAGACGTCCGTTCCGATGGAGTTGCGGTAAAATCAGTTCTTCCTGAAAATTTTATTTTTTCCACCTCGACAGCAGTTTTTAATAAAGACGGTTATTTTTTAATTGATAAATTGGAACCGTCCGAGGAAGGGGCTTTTGATATTTTTGGAAAATTTTCTACCGGCGCCGCGGAATCGGAAAAGATAGTTTCACAAATTGGTTTTTGGAGGAACGACAATTTTGTGTTGCAAAAGGAATCCGAGCTTAGTGTTTCGGTTCTGGGCAGCGATTTATCGCTAGAGCTTGTTATTAATGGCAACAGCAAAGAGCCTTTAAGGTTTGGCGACCCGGTTTACGGCGCCATAAAATTTAAAAATACGAGCAGTAAATCTTTGGAGGGGGTGACGGTGAGCGCTGTTTTTGAGACGCTTCCGTTATCTGCCGGGGATTTGGTGAATTGGTCAACTTTCAAGGAACCGTTTGGAGCCAAAAGGCAATTATCTAAAGTGATTTGGGACGCGTCAAGAGTGGCCATTCTAAATAATTTTAATCCCGACGAAGAGGGAAACTTGGATTTCTCCTTTAATTTAATTGACAAGCCGACGGCGCTTCAAGACAAAAATTATCAGATAAATTTTTATTTAGAGGCAACGATTGCTAAAATTAACGGCCGGCGGGTTGACCGGGTGGTGCAAAGCCAAAAATTAATATATCAGTTGGAAAGCGATTTGTCGTTTAAGGCGTTAGGCAGGTATTTTGACGAAGATAATATCGCTTTGGGCTCCGGGCCGCTTCCGCCAAAAGTCGGTGAAAAAACCACCTATAGAATTTTTTGGCTCATTAAAAATTCTTTGCATGATTTATCCGATGTGACGGTGCGCGCCAAATTACCAAGAAACGTTTCTTTTGGGCCGCGAAGCATTGTTTCAAAAGGAACCTTGAGCCACACGGAGGATGAAGTGGTTTGGCAAATAGGAAATTTGTCCAGTTTAATTTCTCAAACCGAAGTAAGTTTTGATGTTGGTGTTATTCCGCAGCTTGGTGACGCGGGTTCTGTGTTGCCACTCTTGGAAGCGTCGGAAATAATTGCCAAAGACACGGTCACGGGCACGGAAATAAAATTAACCGCCCCTCAAATTACCACCGAAGTTCCGGACGACGATGAAGCTGTCGGTAAGGGAGCGGTGATACCCTAAATTTCCAATTACCAATTACCAATTTTCAATAAAATTTAAAATTATAAAATTGAAATATCATTATTGCCCCGGTATTTATCGGTTGGGGCAAATTCCGGCGGCAATCCAAAGAGGTTTTAATTGGATTCTGCGCTGAGCACAGAATGACATGATTTAAATAATATGGAAAAAATCAGTGAAATTCTTGGTTGGTACGGAGTCGCGGCAATTTTTGTAGCGTATGCCCTCTTGAGTTTTAATATAATAGAAAGTTCAAGTTTAATTTATCAAGCCCTTAATTTAACCGGTTCGCTGGGGATAATTTACGACGCTTTTCGTGACAAAAATTATCAGCCGGTGGTGTTAAATATCCTTTGGGCTGTTATTGCCGCATTTGCTTTGGTAAAAATAATTCTTTAGGGATTTTTAGATAAATTAAAAACAGGCATTTAGATGTCTGTTTTTAGTTATAGCACTTAGTTAAATTGAATTGGAACCAAACTATGACTTTTATCCGGCGATTTCAAGCACGGCATCAAGCACGGATGGCAGCTCTTTAACGCCAGCATCACCACTAAAATGTCCCTTTTTGTGTTCTAAAATTGTCTTGGCGTTGAGATGTTTTTCAAATAATTTTTTGTCTCCCAAATCAACATCCGGGTCGTTGTCTGAAAAAATAGCTACAATCTTGCCGGAATTTTGTTTAATTTTGTTATAGTTAAGCGGCGTTTCAAGCCAAGGTTTCGCGATTTTCTTTTCCTCGTCAGTAGCAAGATGCAATAGCCTAAAAAATCCTGCAACACAGACTACTCCGCCAACGGATTTTTGGAGACGTTCAATATAACGCAATATCGTTTGGCAACCAATACTGTGTCCAACGAGATATGTGTTTTCGTCCGGCTCACCAACGACACTTGAAAGGTGTCTAACCCAATCCTCGATTGTTGGATTTTCCGGATGAGGCATAGACAAAACCGTAACGCTGAAGCCTTTTTTTTCAAGGTTGTTTTTCAGCCAAGGAAACCAGCAGTTTTGTGGTGAGCCGTCCCAGCCGTGGATTATGAAAACTCTTTTTTGCATAGATTGTGGATTAATAAAGGAATACGTAGTTTATTGTGGATGGGTGTCCCCAAAAGGAATCGCCCCGTCATTCGACGGGGTCCGCCTTGGGCGGAAACTCTATTCCCGATTTAATCGGGACGAGCCGTTCGTTTCGCGATAGCGAAACGAAATAGGCATCGCCTCATCTTTTAATATTAATGCGCCCGGTGCGAATCGAACGCACAGTCTTTGGCTTCGGAGGCCAACGCTTTATCCGTTAAGCTACGGGCGCAAATTATTTGTCGCGGGTCGTCCGGATTCCATTACAATTTCCGCAAAATGACAGTTTAAAAGATTTGTCTTAGCCTTTTTGTCAGCATGTAGATTCTATACAAATTTTTTCTTATGGGCAAGTCAAAAGCGCCGGGGAAATTTAATTCTTCCCCGCTGAATCCTTTTTTAAAACGCGTTACGCCAGGCCATTTCTTTTCATCAATTCCCCAAAAATCATAATACTTAAAACCATTTACCTTGGCGTCTTTTATAATCGCCCAATGAAGAAGATGCGGCGCCATCAAACTCCGGTAATTATGCGCCGAACCGCCGTGGAGGTAGGTGGCGGTTTTTCCGAAATAGCCAATCATGGCAACGGCGATAATTTGGCCTTTTGATTTTGCTACCCACGGTTTTATGTTAAAATCGCTTGTTGAAGCAAGTATTTCAAACATTTTTTTATAATAATTGTCGGGATGGAGGAAAAAATTGTCGCGCCCGGAAGTTTCTTTTAAAAGCCGCAAAAAATTTCCGAATTTATTTTCCACTCTTATTTCTATGCCGTGACGTTCGGCAAGATGAATGTTGTATCTGGTCTTTGGGTGCATTCCTCGCAACAAGTCGTCAAATGGTTTTTCCAAATCAAAAATTATGGTTTGCCGCGGCTGAACTTGCGACGCGGGAGAGGGCCACAGATTTAAATTTTTGCTTTCATTTTCATCTAAAATTTCCGGTTCAAAACGGATAAAAACCGCGTTTTCTTTTTTGGCAACATCAATTAAATATTTTAACACGTTTCGGATTTCGACCCCCTCTGCCTCCCCCTGTTTCGCCTCGGGCGAAATAGGGGGAGAATGTGGGGGTTGTTTTGGAATTTGGATTTTGTGTCCCTGCGGGACATCTCCCGAAGGGAGAGAAATTGGAAATTTTTTTAAAATGGGTCCTTTCGGGATATAAAAATAACTTAATCCGCAACCGAGCGGAATTTTTATAATTTGTGCCGCAAAATCGTTATCTGAAATTTTTATTACTTTTCTGCCTAGCGATTGCTGAAATTCGCCCCATTCCCAAGATTGCAAAAAAGAGCCGGATAAAGGCCCGTGTTCCTTAATGAATTTATTCCAGTCTTCTCGTTCCATAATACAAATATCTATTTTCCCATATTTCTCAACGCCATTTTTAATCTTTCTTCTGTTTTTTCCAAAGTTCCCGGCAATACAGAAACGGCATCAGCCGCTTCTTTCCGGCTATAGCCGAGTTTTATCAAGGCATCAATTACTTCGTCGGATTTTGAGACGTCATTTTTAGTTTCCACCAGCACGCCTTTCAACTCCAAGATAATTTTTTGCGATGTTTTTTTGCCTACGCCAGAAACGCTTGAAAGAATGGCGATTTCTCCGCGGGCTATGGTATCAAATATTTTTGCGGTTCCCAAGGTCATAATGCGCGAAGCCATTTTTGGGCCAACGCCGGAAACCGCCAAAAGTTTCCAGAACATTTTTAAATCCTCGATTGTTTCAAAACCATATAAATCGCGGGCATCTTCACGGATATGTTCGTGGGTAAAAATTTTAATTCCAACATCCTTTTTTATTTTTACCAAAAAATTCGACGGCAAAAAAACACGATAGCCAATGCCGCCGGCCTCTAAAATAACGGAGTCGTTGAAAACTTGAGTAATTTTGCCTATGAGAGAAGCTATCATATAATTTTGGATTTCACGAATGGGCTGATGCCCCACTAATATCACGAATATGGCTAAGCCGCCGAAGGCGGCCGCCATCTCCCTAAACCCATTCGGGTCGGGATCCCGGCCTTTAGGCCTAGGGACCGGTGCCCGCAGGGCGCCTAGGGATTAGTGTAATTTGCGGGGCGAACAGAGAGAGCCCATTAGTGACATCCTCTTATAATAAGTCTTTACAATTTTTCTTTACAAAATCAAAAATTTTATTTTTATCTATTTTTTCTTTGCCGTTTTTGTCAATTTTAACCACTTGTCCCAAAGCGTCTTCAAGGTAGGCTTCGTTAATTTTTTCAAGAATGATGCCTATTTTTTTCCCGGCCTTAATTTTAAATTTTTTTATTATCTCATCGCCGCTTATTATCTTTTTCTTTTTTTCTTCCGGCGGACGGGCTAATTCCTCGTGCCACAAATCCATAGCCTGATCATAATCGTTCATCGACGGTTTCCCCTCGGGCGATAACGAGGAAAGGCGATCGGCGCGGAAGATTTCAGTTAAAAGAGCAAAACGTTCGTCTTGAAAAAGGCGGCGGCGTTTTGCCTCGCGCATTTTTGGAATGTAAGTGTCCATCATATGGTTTTCCACAAACCATTTTACAGCGTCAATAAATTTGTTGGAAAATTTGAGCCGTTTTAAAACTTTTTCAGCCACAAGAGCGCCCTTTGTTTCGTGCTCAATAAATTTAATGCGGTTAGCCTTATCTTTTTGGGGAGTTTTAATAACTATCGGTTTTCCAATATCGTGAAGTAAAATCGCCCAGGCTACTTCGGGCGCGGCGTTTTCCGGCAGAGATTTTAAGGCTAAAAGAGTGTGAGTAAAAACATCTCCTTCGCTATGGAATTGAGGCGGTTGGGGCACGCCAACCATGTTTGTAATTTCCGGAATAATTACGTTTAAGATACCAGATTTTTCAAGGTCTCGGATGCTTTCGGCGCGAGATTGATGTAAAAGCATCTTGGTCATTTCCTCTTGAAACCGTTCCAAAGAAACGGTTTTTATTTTTTCCGCGTTGTTATGGACCGCTTGCCAATCTTCGGGCAGCATTCTAAAACCGAGTTTGTTTTTAAAACGAATGGCCCTAACAAGGCGCAAGTGGTCCTCTTCTATTCTTAAAAAAGGATTGCCGATAAATCTTAAAACCTTGTTTTTTAAGTCATCAACGCCGCCGACAAAATCAATAATTTTTTGTTCAAGCGGGTCGTAAAAAAGACCATTGACGGTAAAATCGCGGCGTTTGGCGTCTTCTTCGGCTGAAGTAAATTTTACGTTGCCGGGATGGCGCGCGTCTTCGGACGGCAAATCGTATCTAAAAGTTGCCACCTCAAACCAAAACCCGTCCATTTCTACGCGAATAACACCAAAGGCTTTTCCCGTGGCGACGGTTTTCTGGAAAATTTTTTCCACTGTTTCCGGTTTTGCCGAGGTGGCAATGTCAATATCGTGCGGCGTTACGTTTAAATAAAGGTCGCGTCCGTAGCCGCCGGCAAAATATGTTTCATGCTTTGCGGCGCGCAGTTTTTCCAAAATTTTGATGCCGGTTTTTTCCAAATCGGTTAAATCGCGTTTTAAGTCAAATTTTTCAACACGGGGAAGAGTCGATTGAGATTCATTAACCATATGATAATCGAATGGCGAATGACGCCCTTCGGGCTAGCGAATATTACGAATTCGTAATATTCGGGTTGATTCGTTATTCGATTATAATTTTATCTCTCGCAGCCACATTCTTTTTTGGAAAGGCCAAAAAATTCAGGGCCAATAATGCGGCTTTGCGCCGTGCCATCTAACCCCAAAGTTAATACTTGCCCGGGCATGGTTCCGTAGCGATAAAGAGTAATGCCTTTGCATTTTAGGCGATGCGCTAAAAAGAAAGCATTTATTATGTCGCGAATCGACGATTTTCGCGGCAGATTAATAGTTTTTGAGGCAGCATTGTCAGTGTATTTTTGAATGATTGCCTGCATCTTAATGTGCCACTCCGGGCTAATGTCCAATGCTGTGGCAAACAATTTTTTTATTTTTTCAGGAATATTTTTTATATTTTTAAGCGAGCCAGCCGAAGCAATATGAAAAAGAGTATTTGTGTCCCAAAGATTATTTTCCTTCGCCCATTTTTCAAATAATTTATTCACCTCCAAGAGTTCCGTTCCCTCCATAACATGCCGTACAAAAGCTATGGCAAAAAGGGGCTCAATGCCCGACGATGTTCCTGCAATGATGGAAATTGTTCCGGTGGGAGCAATGGCGGAAATGGTGGCATTGCGCATTGATTTGAAGCCATTTTTATACCAAACACTTTTTTTGAAATTTGAAAAAGTACCGCGGTCCTTTCCTAATTTTGATGAAAACTTTCTGCCGGTGTCAGAAATAAATTTCATCACCTTGCCGGCTGTTCGGAGCGCGGGCGCGGAATCATACGGAACACCCAAACTAATAAGCATTTCCGCCAGACCCATTACCCCCAATCCGATTTTTCTGTTAGACTTGGTTGCTGTTTCTATTTCTTTGGTGGGATAGGCATTAACGTCAATAATATTATCTAGAAATCTTACGCCCAGTTTTACCAAGTGTTCAAGCCTTAACCAGTCAATCAATGGTTGACTCTTGACTATTGATCTTTGGTCCTTGACTATTTTTGATAAGTTGATTGAACCTAAAACGCATGATTCGTTGGCATAAAGCGGTGTTTCGCCGCACGGATTAACGGCTTCTATTTTCCCCAATGCCCCGAGAGGGTTTCGGCGGTTTATTTCATCAATAAAAATTAGTCCCGGATCGCCGGTTTCCCAAGCCGAAGCGGCAACGCGGTTTAAAATTTCTCTGGCGGAAATTTCAGACGTTGTTTTTTTGGTTCGAGGATGGATAAGCTTTATTTTTTTGTTTTGCTTTACCTTTTTTATAAAATCATCAGTTACCGCCACCGACAGGTTGAAATTTTGGAGCGATAGTTTGTCGCGCTTCGCCTCAATAAATTCAATAATATCGGGGTGGTTAAAATTTAAAATTCCCATATTGGCGCCGCGGCGTCGCCCGCCTTGTTTTATAACTTCGGCTGTTAAATCAAAAATTTTTGCAAAAGACACCGTGCCCGAAGCGCGGCCGCCGGTGGAGCGGATAAAATCGCCGCCCGGCCTTAAGCGCGAGAAAGAAAAACCTGTGCCCCCGCCGGTTTGGTGGACAGCGGCGGTAATTTTTAAGGTTTCAAAAACACTTTCTATAGAATCTTCAATTGGCAAGACAAAGCAGGCGGCCATTTGCTGGCGCGAAGTTCCGGCGTTCATTAGGGCGGGAGAATTCGGCAGAAATTCGCCGCGCGCCATGGCGTTGTAGAAATCATTTTTTAATTTATTAATTTCTTCTTTTTTTGTGCCGTATTTTTTTTCAGCGGCAGCTACCGCTTTGGCGCAACGCCAAAACATTTGCGACGGAGTCTCGACGACTTGCCCAGCTTCATTTTTTTTCAAGTATCTTTGCTCAAGAATTTTTACGGCATTAATGCCTAAATTCAAATCGTTTTTAACTCCAAAGAGTTGTTTGGTTTTTTGCTGCTTTTTATGGCCTTGGCGGTATAAAATAAAGGCTTTGGCGGTTTTGGCCAAGCCTTGTTGCATTAGTTTTTCTTCAACCATATCCCGCACGTTTTCCACGCTGGGGATTTTATTCTCGTAAGTTTGAGAAACCAAAGAAACGACCCCCTCGGCAACGGCTTTTGAGAGCTCGCCGTCTTTTTCGCCGGTGGCCGTAATGGCTTTGTGTATGGCGCGAGCGATTTTTTCCGGCTGGAATTTTTCCAACCTCCCGTCGCGTTTTCTCACCCATTGAATAGACATAATGTTCACATTTTTATTCTACCATTTTTTATACTTCGTGGCAATTATATATTTAATGTAAAGACCCGTATAAGATGAACCGCATAAGTAACAGTTACTTCTCGCACAAATTAACACAGATCTTGGCCGCAAGACACTTTAATTCACACAGATAAACACAAATAGGAACACAAATGCGCACAAATTAAATGGACGCGCACTTTCGTGCGCTACTCCTTGCGATTTTAGAAACGGAGTAGCACACGACAGTGTGCGCAAATATCTGTGTCAATCTGTTCGCATCTGTGTAGATTTGTGTGCTATCGCGAGCCCCATCTGTGTGAATCTGTGTGAAGTGAAGGTGTTACCAAAGTGCCCTTCTTGTACAAGCGCTTGCTTTTTTGCGGTAATTTTGGTAAATTAGATTAAAACAACAAGAACCTTGACAATTTTTACGGAGGAAAGATGAAAAGATTTAGCGCCTGCAAGGCAATGAAATTTTTGAAGGAAATTTGCGGCGTTTCCGATTATCTTGACCCAGCTTTATTTTCCAGCAGTTTTTCCGATAAAGAATCGTCAGAAGTTTATCTTGAAAATTCAAGAAAACGGCTGGCCATTTTTTCAAGTTTAATCAAAAATTATGTTTCCAAAACCGCAATGTTCCCATTTGAGTGTTACCTCTACGGAGATTTGCCAAGCTTTCCAACAAATTGTCTTGCCATTAAAAATGGACGATGCGACAAGGAAATTTGGATTTGCGGGCATCACGATTACAGTGCCGCCGAGGGAGCAGAAGACAACGCCGCGGCTTTGGTAATTATGATAGAGTTGGCGCGCATGTTTAAAGACGAGAAATTAAATTATACTTTATGTTTTGCTTCTTTTGACCTTGAGGAAAAGGGTTTACTTGGTTCCATCAATCTGTCTTCGGATTTTGAAAGGAACAAGAGACTCCCGAAGATTGATTATTTAATCAACCTCGATTGCGTTAGTTCGGGAAAAGATATTCTTATCCCGCGAAATGTTCAGGACGTTTATAGCGACGCAGAACTTGTCGCGCTTATTGATTATTGCGCCAAAGAGCTTGGCTATAAATTCATTATTCAGCCGGATTGCGCATGGAGCGCCGACCACATGCCGTTTGCTTACAAAGGAGTTAAAACAGTCCAGCTTTCAAGTTGGACTAACGGCAGTAATATTTGCCACTCGGATAAGGATACGATAAAAAATGTCAGGATTGAAAATTTGAAAATGGTTGGCGAGGTTTTGATAAGGGTGATTAAAGAGTTGGATGCGTAATAATTTCAAAGCGGCTTTTTTACAAAGCCGTTTTTTTATTTCACCATTTTTATTATTTATGTCTAAGATGAGATGGGTGGGCAATATACTACAGGTCGTCTTTTCGTCATTGCGACCCGCCGAATCGGCGGGGAAGCAATCTCAGTTTATTAAATATTAGATTGCTTCGTCGCTCACTTCGTTTGCTCCTCGCAATGACAATTAAAAGTGTTACCGATGTACTCATCTTGTACAGCCTATTGACAATTATCCAAATTCTTGTTAAGGTTTGAGTGTTCGGGCATTTTGCCTGAAACCGCGGTCCCGACGGCTCGGGCGACTCAAATCCTCCCAAAAGGAGGAAAAGGAGGCTGCCATGGCAAAAGACATGGTCGCTGGCTCAGACAACGCGCTGGGTCGACTCTCCGAACTTTTGCGCCAGCTTCGGCGCGGGCCACAAAAAGGCGGTTTAAGCTTAGACCACCTCCAGGCCCTCAATGAGCATCAGAATCCTTTCGGGAAGAAGGAAGCGGAATCCGTCGCGCCGCGCCCGCGGCCGCAGGACCAAAAGTTCCATTTCAAATCCATTCCCGAACAGGTACGGCTCCTTAAAAATCATTTTCCCGAACTCAACACTTCCTATGTGCCGGAAATTATGTATTCTTTGCGCGACGCCGAACTGCCCAAAAAGGCAGAGGGGTGGGTCGTGGTGCCGAAAGAGGCATTTGATAAGTATGGTTTAGAATTTCAAAATTCTATGGACGGTTCGGTGACGGTTGATATAAGTCGTAAGATATTAAAAAAGTACTGGGAGATTTTAATCAATGAGAATGTGATTTGCAAGGAAAGGGATTTAGAGAGCATGCTCGAGCACTGCAATCAGGACGAGCCAGTGCTTATCAGGTGGCTGAAAAGTTTGCAACCCCGTGGCGATGTATTTATTTTTCCCGTTCAGTTTGGCGCGTGTTACAAAGGCAAACCATTGTATCAATGCAAAAAGGAAAAAGACGGACGCGAATTTTTGCTCAATCAAGCGGTTCTGTTTACGTTTCTTTTAACCCACCCCGATTATCTGCTTGATAATGAAGAAGGGGCTGTTCAGATTGGTTGCGGAGGAACGGAGATAGGCGATGACCGGTATTCCGTGTGGATACAGGGTTCGCAAAGATGGCATGGAGGCAAGATAAATGCTTTTCCAACCACTGGCTATGGCAGTCCACACATTGGTTGGGCAAGCGGATTTGTGCCCATGGCGCCTGAGGTGCCCGTGGAACCGTCTGTTTCCGAGACTGATTCCGAGATAGATATCCTCTCAGGGAGGGAGAAATACCGGTAAAAATATTTTGATCTTTTGATTTCAAAAGCGGCTTTATTACAAAGCCGCTTTATTTTTTTTATTAATGTAGCCGCGGGTTTTAACCCGCGTTTTACGCAACCTAAAGGTTGCGGCTTTTTTACAAAGCCGCTTTATTTTATAGCGTAAAGTTGCGTTGCCAGTCGCGTAGAGTGGCGTTAGAATCCCAACCAAACTTCCCCTTCCTCTAATTTCATTATTTTTTCGTTTTTTACTTCTTTTTTACCTTCTTCTAATTTTTCAGCAAGCACGCTGGCGGCGATTTTATCGCCAAATTCGCCAAAAACTTTTTTAATTTCTTCTGAAGATGTTTCGTAACGCAGAATAATTTTGTCTTGAATGGTAAGTCCCGATTCTTTGCGTAAAGAATTAACTTGCCTTACAATTTCACGCATTATTCCCTCGCGCCGCAGCTCCGGAGTAATTTTGGTATTTAAAACAACTGACAATTCTTTTTTATTCCCAAATTTGATTTCTTTTACATTAACCTCGTCTTTGATAAGTTCTAAATACTCTTTATCAAGTTTTGCGTTGTTTATAGTTAAGTCTTGCAGCGCTTGGCGAACGGGAATTTTTACGCTTGCTCTTTCTTCCAATGCCAAACTGACAATTTGGCGAACAACAGCCATATTTTCCAGCAATTTTTCGTCAATCAATTTTTTGTCGAACTCGGGCCAATCCTCCAAGTGAACTGATTTGGTTGTTAGTTGTCTCCCTTCGGGAGATCCCCCGTAGGGGGATTGGTTGTCGGTTGTTAGATTTTGGTAAATTTTTTCGGATAGGAAAGGAGCGAAAGGCGCTAAAAGTTTTGTGGTTTCCAAAAGCACAAAACCCAAAGTGCTTATCGCCTCGTTTTTTTCTTCGGACTTAAATCGGTCCCGGCTCCGGCGCAAATACCACGTTGACAAATCGTTAATAAATTCTTTCAGCAATTTTATTGATTTAGGCAAATCGTAATTTTCCATCGCCTCGGTTAATTCTTTAATTAATAAATTTAATTTTGTCAAAATCCACTTATCAAGAATATTTTTGGTTTTCACCCCCTCTTCCGCCAAGGGCGGATCCGCCTCTGGCGGAAACTCCCCCTGTTTCGCCCGCGGCGAAATAGGGGGAGAAAGTGGGGGTTGATTTTCGGAAAAAGTTTTCCAGAATGTAAATACGTTCCACAGGAGCATCGGTATTTCGCGAAGCGTTTCCTGCACGCCTTTTTCGCTAAAACACAATTCTTCGGCTTTGGCGGCAGGCGAACCGGCGAGATAAAGCCGCAAGGCGTCGGCGCCGTATTTGTTTAAAATTGCCGCCGGCTCGGGATAATTTTTAAGCCGCTTGCTCATTTTTTTGCCGTCTTCCGCCAGAATAAGGCCGTTTACCACTACATTTAAAAATGCCGGTTTGTTGAACAAGGCGGTAGATAGAACTAAAAGGGTGTAAAACCAGCCGCGAGTTTGATCAAGGCCTTCGGCAATAAACTGCGCCGGAAAATTATTTTCAAATTTTTCTTTATTTTCAAAAGGGTAGTGATATTCGGCGTAGGGCATGGAGCCGGATTCAAACCAGCAATCTAAAATTTCGGGAATTCTTTTCATTTCGCCGCCACGCTCAGCGTGGTTTTGGTCACGCTTAGCGTGACCACATTTTTCGCATTTGAAAACAATTTTGTCAATTTTATGTTTGTGCAAGTCTGTAACTTTTTGCCCGCCAAGTTTTTCCAATTCTTCAATTGAGCCGACAACTTTAATGTTTCCGCACTCGCATTTCCAAACCGGAATCGGATTGCCCCAATAACGGTTGCGCGAAATTGCCCAGTCGCGCGCATCCTCAAGCCATTTGCCAAACCGTCCGTATTTTAAGTGCTCGGGAATCCAGTTTATTTTTTCGTTGTTTTTAATCATTTTGTTTTTAATTTCCGTAACTTTAACAAACCATGTGGAAATAGATTTGTAAATTAAAGGTGTTTCACATCGCCAGCAGTGAGGGTAGGCGTGAGTAATTATTTCTTGTTTTATAAGTTTCCCCTGTTTTTTTAAGTCTTCAATAATTTTTTTGTCGGCGTTTTTGACAAAAAGTCCTTTATAATCCGGCACTTCGGCGGTAAACTGCCCGAGTTCGTCAATCGGATTTGGCGCGGGAAGATTTTCTTTTTGTCCTAATTGATTATCATCTTCGCCAAATGCCGGAGCAATGTGAACGACACCGGTTCCATCTTCGGTGGTTACAAAATCAGCCGCCACCACGCGGAAAGCGTTTTTTAAATCGGAAAAATACGGGAATATTGGTTCGTATTCCAAGCCAACCAGTTTTTTTCCTTTTATTTTTTCTACAATTTCGTATTCATTTTCATTGCGGTAATAAGCGCCAAGCCGAGCTTCGGCAAAAATGTATTGATTGCCGTCGGTTTTATCTTTAACAATCAGATAATCAATTTCCGGCCCGACCGCCGCCGCCACGTTTGACGGCAATGTCCACGGCGTGGTGGTCCATATAAGTATATAAGTCGGATGTTGGATTATAGATTCTAGATTTTGGATTTTAGATTTTGAGATTTGGGATTTGTTTGGAATTTGGTGCTTGGAATTTGTGATTTGTAACCGAATGGTTACTGCGGGATCCTTAACTTCCTTATACGCCCCGGGCATATTGGCTTCAAAATTGGAAAGAGGGGTTGAACAGCGCGGGCAAAATGGGAGAATTTTATAACCCTCGTAAATTAAATTTTTTTCGTAAAGAGTTTTAAAAACCCACCAAATTGATTCCATAAAATGCGGCTCCATGGTTTTGTAATCATTAACCATATCAACCCAGCGTCCGGTGCGTTCTACGGTCTCTTGCCATTCTTTAACATAACGCAAAACAATGCCTTGGCAGGCTTCGTTGAATTTTTCCACGCCGATTTTTTCTTCAATGTCTTTTTTGCCGGAAATTCCGAGCTCTTTTTCCATTTCGTATTCCACCGGCAAGCCGTGGCAATCCCAGCCGAACTTTCTTTCAACGTAAAATCCGCGCATTGTTTTATAGCGCGGAATGATATCTTTAATGGTGCCGGCAAGGATATGCCCGTAATGCGGAAGCCCGGTGGCGAAAGGCGGGCCGTCGTAAAATCTAAAATTCTCGCCCTTTTTGGTTTTTTCCAGGGATTTTTCAAAAGTTTTGTTCTTTTTCCAAAATTCTAAGATTTCTTGTTCTATTTCCGGGAACATATAAAACGGGATTGCGCGGATGCGCTTAAGCGCCGTAGATTACGCGGATAACCCTCTCCCTACTCCCTAGGCTTTCGGTGGCTAGGCCTTCGGCCGCCATCCCGGCCTGCATCCTAGGGACCGGGATCCCGGTCGTTGAAAACGACCTAGGGACCTCCCCCTTTCGAAAAGGGGGAGGGATGGGGTGGGGGATGTATCAGCGCAATAAAAATCAGCGGGCTTATATTATCATTTTATTTCATTTTCCCTCTCTTGACAAGTTTTTGGTTTTGTGGTAAGATAAAATATCCAGACAATTCGGTCTGGCGAAGTCCTCTAAAGTTCCGACTTAACGGGACGAAGGAGGAGAATGGGGGTCTTTAACAATCAATTGTCCTACTTCTGATTAAAATCGGAACGGACAAGGAGGTGTGCGATGGAAACAACGTGTGCCGCAGAAAAAGAGTTTGGAAAAGAACTCGGAATGGTTCACGAAGGGATAATCACCCTTCGGAATCTCGGCCTGACTGCCAAGGGTTGGCAGAAAATGGCTGAAGATAAAGATCTTGCCGGCAGGGTGGTTGCGTTAATTGAAGGCGAGAAAGAAACATGGCTTTTGAAAATTCTCTCCGCCGAACACGCCCGCCATTCCGCCTTCTTCGACAAAGAGTTTGACTTTACTGATTTCGAAGCCACTCTCAAAAAGTACGGCAAAAAGAAAATTCGTTTTTGGGCAAAACTCGGCCTTGAGCCGCATTTTCTTCCCCGAATGCCTATGGACAAAAATCTTAATTTTCCCGGATGGCGCGTTAAGCCCAAAGATTGGTTTTATACCCAAGTTGCCAGTGGAAATATTTTCCGCAATCAGAACGGCTCTCTTGTCGCCGACCGCGTTGTAGAACTTGAAGGCATCACCGTCTTAATCGACACCCGCCTCAAACCCGCTTACGACAACGGCAAGCAGATGTGGAAAGACGACAGTTTGTTGGGGGGGATTATTGCCAATCTCCGCAAACAAGGCAAAATAGAGAGTTACAACGACGGTCCTCAATCCTCCCGCTTCGGCGTTTCCGCCGACGAATGGGAAAATACCATTAAGCCCGTTTATGCCGCAAAACTCAACCTCAATACCAATCAACTTCGCCTTGAACGCGCCATTGAAGCCAACGTCATTCCCCAAATCTATACCCATATGCCCCGCAAAGATGACGGCAAAACCAACACTGGGGTGTGGTATGAGGAATATTTCGGGGACCGCGACGGCCGGCTCGATGGTGGCGATTTCGCCCACGGTGGTCTTGCTGATGTCAGCCACGGCAGGTCTGGCGTTCAATGGCGCTACGAGTCGTTCCGTCCTCTGGCAGTATTGTAAACTCGTATCTTGTTGTTTTGTATTTTTTGAAAGTTTGTTTCCTTGGGGGTTCGAAATTTTTTCGGACCCTTATTTTTTGTGTAAATTTTTATATTTTATTTAAATAAATTCAAAAAGTCAAAAGATTGACAGGGGGCAATTGTTGCTATGACGCCACTCGGTGGCGTCATAAGGTTTTCCGCCATATTGACAGGGGGCAATCATCAATGCTAAACTTTGAACTAAGAAGAGAAAAAGAACTTTAACAAACAACCCGCCTTCGCCAAGGCTCCCGCCTTCGTTAAAACTATGGCGGGCAGGACGGCGAGGCAAGAAACAAGCCCCGCCGAAGGCGGGGCAAGTCACCGTCTTCGGCGGGACAAGGAGGCGAGTAATGGATTTTAAGAAAGTGACGACAGCCCAGGGAGTGCCGCTTTATTGCATGGAAATGCCGTGGGCAAAAAGCGTTGCGACAGGCGTTTTGGTTAAGGCTGGAACGCGCGATGAGATTTGGCCCAAAGAAGCTGGCATTGCTCACGCCTTGGAACACATGCTTTTTCAGGGAAACGAAGAGTTTCCTGACAGTAAAAGCATTAGCGGTTTACTTGAAGATGTCGGCGGTTATCCAAATGCTTGGACCTGGAAGGAAATGACTTTTTATTATAATCTGTTGCCTGCCGATAAGGTAGAGAGAGGAATCCGCGTTTTGGGCCAGATGATAAGAAAATCGCTTCTGCGCGAAGAAAATATCAAAACCGAAATGCAAAATATTATCCAAGAAATTAAGCGAGCCAACGACAACCACAAAAGTTATCTGGGCAGAAAAGCGGATGAAATAATTTATAATGGCCATGTTATAGGGCGAGATACTCTCGGGACTGAAGACGCGGTTGCCAATTTCAAATCCGATGATTTCAGGGAATTTACGCGCCGGTTCTATTCGCCTGAAAATTTTACTTTTATCGTGGTGGGCAATGTTAACACCCAAGAAATCAAAGATTTGTTTGAGAGTAATTTTTCGGAACCAACAGGCATTCTCCGCAACAACAGGAGCGCGTTTTCGGCAAATTTGTCGTCTGACAAGTTGTTTATCATTCCCCGTAAGGTGGAACAGTGCCAGTTAATCATGGGAACGCTAATTTGCGACACCAAAGATTGTAATTATTGGCCATTAAATTTGTTTGCGACAATGATTGACGGCGGAATGTCTTTTCCGCTTTTCCAAGAAGTAAGGGACAAGCGGGGTTTGGCGTATGAGGTTTCAGCAGATTGTAGTTTCTGGAGCGACGCGGGAGATTTCAGTATTTATATTGGCACTGACCCGGCGAGGAAAGACGAGGCGATTCGAGCCGCGCTGGATGTTGTAAGAGACAATAAAAGTTCGAAAAAGTTGCTTGAAAGGGCCAGGGAGCTAATGCTGGGGCGGATGGCTTTAGCGCAAGAGAGTTCTAATAACATCTTGCAGGCAGCCGCCTATCAGCTGGGAAAGTTGGGAGATATCACGTCGTATGATAAAAAGATTGAGTTAATTAAGTCAGTAACCATTGCCCAAGTTGAAGGGGTGGTTGAGAAGTATTTGTCGGAGGACAAAATGGTGACAGTAATGCTGATGCCGGAGGAAAAGAAATAAAAGTTTTTAAACTTAACCCTAAATCGAAATCGGTTTAGGGTTTTTTATTTACAAACTTTTTGTGCTATAATGTTCATTGAACATAGATTATGAGAGCGTTGAGTAACTCTCTCTCGTGTCATTCCGCACTTGATGCGGAATCCAGAATTTATTTTAATTTAAATAAACTGGATTCCCCGATTAAATCGGGGAATGACAGAAAAATAGAGTTGTTCGTCGGTCTAATTATATGAAAATTTATTTGGGAGCAGACCACGCGGGGTTTAA
>Ga0265296_1001387_pt1 | contig 28107 bp, 24 predicted proteins | sample MunlanPumphouse1_FD_189073 | JGI IMG/M metagenome (GOLD analysis project Ga0265296, IMG submission 189073) | Groundwater microbial communities from a municipal landfill in Southern Ontario, Canada - Pumphouse #1 | ecosystem: Environmental > Aquatic > Deep subsurface > Groundwater | place... | reverse complement strand
AACTTCCTTCCTGAGACCCTCCCCCGGACCGAAGGGTTCGATATCGCGGCAAAAAGTATCATGGCAAAGGAGGTGGGCGGGGATTTCTTTGATGTGATACCGCTTGAAGTGATGCCCATCAACTCGTCCCGGACCGGGATCATGATTGCCGATGTATCCGGCAAAGGTGTCCCTGCCGCCCTGTTTATGGCCCTGTCACGGATCGTTGTACGGGTTACTGCAACCTGGTTCAAGAAGCCGTGCGAGGTGATATCCTTTGCCAATCCCATCATCGCGAACAATTCAAAAACCGGCATGTTTGTCACCCTGTTTTACGGTATCATTGACAAAGATGCCGGGACGCTGACCTATGTGAATGCCGGGCACAATCCCCCGATCGTGTTGCGGCAGAAGACCGGGGAGATCGAGGAGCTTGCCCTCACCGGTATGGCAGTCGGGGCCATGGATGATGCCGAGTATACGCAGGAGGAGGTCCCGCTCGCTGTCGGGGATATCCTGGTATTATACACCGACGGCATCACGGAGGCACAAAATGAGAAGGAAGAGATGTTTGATGTTCCCCGGCTCATTGAGACGATCCGGAACAACCGCAGTTCCTCATCGCAGGAAATTGCGGATGAGATCATCCGCTCCGTCTTCTCGTTCAGCGACACGCAGCCCCAGTTTGACGACATCACCCTGATGGTTGTGAAAGTCACCTGAAGAACCGGTGAGCGGCCCACCCCCGGCGAACGGGCAGGGCCGGTGTGCCGGCATCAACCGGTAACCGGCTGAAGTGAGAGAACCCATGAATCAGAACCCGAAAATCTTTTTTTTAACGGTACAAGCCCGCGGGAACACATCCCATGTGCGGGTTTTAATGTCATATGAAGCGGATCTGAATATTCTAAAGTGAGGTGGGATCGTTTGGATAACCCGTGGAAACCCGCATGTATTGCCTGTGCTGTGCTATTTGTGATCGCGCTCGTTCTTTGCATGAGCGGGGCATTCAGCAGCATTTCCGATTCATCGCTCTTCAGTTCGACCGTGAGTAAGGAAGTGACCGCCCAGAACGCGGTGAATTTCATCAGTGCGAATTACCTGGCGAGCGGTGTCTCAGCCCGGCTTGCCGGTGTGACGGAAGAGAGCGGTGTCTACAAGGTTGCGATCGAGTATTCCTCATCACAGGGAACACAGGTCTCATCCGTGTACCTGACGCGTGACGGGAAACTCCTCTTCCAGAATGCGTACCCGATGACGGCCACAACAGCGGCTGCCACGGTAAGGAAGACGGTGGCGGAGAGTTGTTCGGAGCAGTCAAAGGCGGAGTCCCCGGTTCTTGAAGTGTTTGTGGTCTCGTATTGTCCGTACGGTACGCAGACACAGGATGTACTGGCCGATGTCGTGTCGGGCGTGCCGGATCTAGAAAAGAACATCAGGGTCCGGTACATGGGCGGGGTCACGAACGGTACGATCTGGTCCATGCACGGCAAAACAGAAGCGGCCGAGAACCTCAAACAGATCTGCATCCGCGAGGAGCAGCCGGAGGCGTACTGGAAGTACGTCTCCTGTTTCCTCAACTCCTCTTCATCTGCGGAGTGTGTCACTACCGCGGGTATCGATCAGACAAAGCTCAACAGCTGTATCACGGACCCGGCCCGGGGGATCACGTATGCAGAGGATGATTTCGCCCGCGAGGAATCGTATGGCGTGACGGGTTCTCCCACGCTTTTCCTGAACGGCAAAAAAGTCAGCGAGTTCAATTTCGGCGGCCGGAACCCGGAGGCGGTCAAGACGCTCGTCTGCTGCGGGTTCTCTGACCAGCCCGGTTCCTGTGCGACCCGCCTGAGTAATCTCTCGGCAAGTGCATCGCAGGGCAGCTGTTGAAATTTTTTTAAAAAAAGCCGGAACCTCCACCGGTACCCAGCTACGTCATGTACCTCGGCTATGAAAATCCCGTGTGCTTATGGTCCCGGTGCGTTCCGCCACATCTCCCGGGGCACCGTGATCTCGAACCGGGCCCCGGCAGATCCCGTCTCCCGGATCGTGATACCGGTGATCGCGAGGATCTCCCGGGCAAGGAAGAGACCAAAGCCGGTATTCTTCCCGTACCCCTTCTCAAAGATCTTCTCCTTCTCATCCATGGCTATCCCGACACCGTTATCCTCGACTATGATCACCAGTTCATCAGAAGCATGTTCGCAGCGGACCGCGATCTCCGTCACATGCCCGCCATGCTGTCGGGCATTATCCACAAGATTGAAGAAGACCCTGTTCGTCATCGACATAGAGAACAGAGATCATGTGTGGCATCACCGGGATATGGATGATCTTAAGAAGAATATAATGATATAAAAAAGATCTGTGCCGCCTTGCGTTTCACGGGTTGTATTCCTGTCATGCGGGACCTGCGAGGTGCTGAACTGCCGGCATGGTGTGATGAATACAGGCACGAAGAACCATTCCGGTCTTGGAAATAATTATTAACGCTCGCATCACCGGATCGGTATGAAGAAATGTCCTTTCTGCGGGACAATCAATCATCATAATGGAAATTATTGCCGCTCGTGCCGGCGGACCTTTGACGGATCCGTACCTGAGGACACGACCGCCGAACCGACCCGGCTCGATCTCTCAAAGGATGAGTGGCGAAAACCCCTGTATGCTGCAGGGCTTTCGTTTGTGGGCATCGGTCTCGGGCAGTTCTATAATGGTGAGACCGTAAAAGGCATGCTCGCTCTGGCAGGGGTACTGGGACTCCCGCTGCTCCTGCCCCTCTGGACCACGATCGATCCGTTCATTCCCGTGATCCTGGTCTGGACCCTGGCGATCCTCGACGCGTACCTGAGCGCCCGGAAGATCAACCGGTTGCAGAAGACATTCCGGCACAAGAGCCTCCTCTTCTGGCCCGAGACCGCGTGCCTCATCCTCATTGCCGCGTTTATCCTGGCTGCGGCCGCAGCTCCGCAGGTTGCCGCAAAGAGTGTATCGGTTGCAGCAGGTGTTGTCGCAGATACGAAATATCCGGCTTATGCTGTTCCGCTGTACGAGTCGGCCATCCTGCTCTCCCCTAATGATACTGCCATCAGGATGGAAAAAGTCAAAGTCCTGCATTACATGGGCAGGGATACCGAGGCCCGTTCCGATCTGAGTTATGCGATTGCCACAGACCCGAACGATACCGCCCCGCTGATGATGACGGGGAATCTCCTGTACGACAACGGGGAGTACCAGGCATCCATCAATTATTTTGAGAAAGCGCTAAAGCTCAAACCGAAGGAAGCGGCGATCTGGATGCGGAAGGGGGATGCGCAACTGATGATCGCGGTATCCGAGATGAAGAAGATGCGGGAGCAGTATAAGACGCTCACGACCGGATCCTACACTACCGACTCAGCGAACACTGCACCGGCAAACATAGACGCCTTCGAGTCCATGCAGTCGTACCGCGATGCCATGACGGCCTACAACGAGGCGATCAAACTCGATCCGCTCATGAGCGTGGAGATCTCCGCCCATGTGCTGGCCTCCACCCAGACGATGGTGGAGATGTACAACGGCATCCTGACCGATATGGGATCCCCGGCCGCCACCACAACGACCGCTGCCTGATCCGCCCGTGGTCATCGGGTGGTGATACGCGTTCCTGATGCAATCAACCCGCAGAAAACGGGCAGAGCCCTGTTCGGGGTTATTGTTCCGGATGTTCCGCAGTGAACTCGTACGCACCCTGCGGCACCACGATCTCGAACCGGGCACCCTTGAGCGGCTCTCCCGTCTCCCGGATCGTAATACCCGTCAGGGAGAGGATCTCCCGGACAAGGAAGAGCCCGAGACCGGTGTTCTTCCCAAAACCCCGGTCAAAGATCTGATCCTTATCCTCCGGCGCAATGCCAATCCCGTTGTCTTCCCAGACAACAACCAGATCGCTGCCTGCCTGATGGGATGACACGCGAATCTCGGTCACCGACTCCCCGTGACGGATGGCGTTGTCAAGGAGGTTGAAAAAAACTCTCTCCAGCATCGGATCGGCATGTATCTGGATCCCCCTGACCTCTGCATGCAGGGACATGGTGTCCGGGACATGGGAGCGGGGCATCATGGAGTCCAGGTTGAGCCACTGCGGCTCATTCGTCCCGAGGTTCTGGTAGATACGGGTGAACTCGATCTGGGCCTTGATGGCACTGGTTGCATACCGGATCTTCTTCAGGTACTCCTCCTGCCCGGTGTCAGTACATTCTCTCTCGGCGAGTTTCAGGTTCCCGAGAATGACGGTGATCTTGTTGAGCAGGTCGTGCCTTGTGATGCTGCTCATCAGGGTGAGCTGGCGGTTTGCCCGCTTGAGTGCCTCTTCTGCCTTTTTGCGTTCGGTGGTGTCATAGGCCACTCCCCGGAAGCCGATCAGCATCCCATGGGGGTCAGCTACCCGTGAAGGACGGATCTCCATCACCAGGTCATGACCATCGCGGTGACGGGCAATGATCTCAAATGGTTGCAGTGGCATGTCGGGCGATGAGACGAAGTTTTCAAGGATCTTCATCACGGTCGGTTGTAACCGCTCGATCACCAGTACCGTGATCGATTCTCCGATCAGTTCTTCCGGTTCATAGCCCAGGAGGGTCTTCACGATGGGACTGATATACTGGAACCTCCCCTGCATATCGACCTCCCAGATCACTCCCGGGGAGGTTTCCACAAGAGACCGGAATCTCCCTTCGGTCTCACGCACGGTCGCCTCCGCCCTCCTGATGTCGGTGATATCCTGGTTAACCCCATAGGTGCTGAGGGTACGGCCCTCTGCATCCTTCCTGACACGGATACTCACCACGATCGTCCTGATCTCACCGTCCCTGCGGATGATGCGATGCTCCACCTGGGAAGTATATTCAGGGTCTGTTGTGTCAATCGCTTTTTGCGTCTCAACTACAACAAGACCGAGCTCATCCGGGTGGACGAATTCACGGGCATACACCTCAGCCGGCATCCGGGTGCCCCCTTCGCGCTCCGCTGTTGTGCCATACAGGGCATAGAACCGGTCATCGAAGGTGAATATGCCCGACGCGATATCAAACTCCCAGTTCGCCAGGTGTGCAATGTCCATCGCTTTTGCGAGCATCTTCCGGTGTTCCGTGAGCGCACGCTCCATCTGCATGCGCTCCATCTCCGCGGCTGCCTTCACTGCGATGATATCCATGATATCCTGCACTGCCGGGACTGTGGGGAGGGGGGTGCGGGACAGCGCACAGAGAATCCCGAAGACCTGTCCCGCAGAATTCCTCATGGGCGTACCGATGTATCCCCGGATGTTGAGATCGACCAGATCCTTACTGTGAGGGAAGAGTTGCCTGACATTGTCCTCGTACAGGCAGAATCCCTCCCCCATGACATGCTCGCAGGGAGTTCCTTTGAGCGTGTAGCGATAATCAGGGACTTCCTTTCCGTCAAGGAGCATGGAGAGCACCTTCACGGTCTGTTTGTCGGGAAGGATCTCGCCGATCATGACACAGTCGGCTCCCAGCCATGAACTGATGTTTTCGGTGATGTGCCGGAGGGATGTAAGGCCGGTTGTGCCTACGATGCTCCTGACGATTGCCTGGATGGCAGACTCCGCCGCCGTACGCTGGGTGATATTCTCGTCAACCCCGCAGTACCCGGTAAATGCCCCGTCTTCATCAAATACCGGGGCTGCGCTGGTGGTCAGAATCACCTCAGTCCCGTTCTTGTGACGGTTGAGGTTCACGAAATCCCGGAACGGCTCGCGACAGCGGAATGCAGCAAGCGCGTCAGCTTTCAGCTGATCCCGCACGGCAGGATCGAACAGATCGTAGAAGTGCATGGATCCCACCAGTTCGTCCGGCCGGTACCCAAGAATCCGCAGTACGGCAGGACTGGCGTAGCGGTAGAGCCCGTTCGCATCGACCTCCCAGATCAGTGAACCGGCATTCTCGTTCGCCGCAAGGGACCGCAGCTCGCTCCGTTTAAGCTCCTGCTCGATCTCCTTCTGCCGGGTGATATCGGTGGCAATTCCCTCAAGTGCCACCATCTGCCCCTGCTCATCCCTGACAACCATGTTCCTCTGGTTGATCCAGTGGGTAGTTCCGGCCCGGTCGATGATCTGGTACTCGTAGGCCGGTGGGACTTCTCCCTGGAGGAGTGTCGTCCATTGTCTCTGGGAGTATTCCCGCCAGGCCGGATGAATCAGGGTCGTGATAATGGAGGGGTCAGCATAGAATTCTTCCGGCGTGTAACCGGTCAATGCCAGCGATGCCGGGCTGACATATTCAAAGTTTCCGGCCGGAAGCGACATGCGGTAGATCATATCCGGTGCATTCTCTGCAAGACGGCGGAACTTCGCCTCGCTCTCTTTGAGCGCCTCTTCGGTCTCCCTGCGCCCGGTGATGTCGTCGATCGTTGAGAGGATATGCGGCGTCTCCCCCATCAGGATCATGCGCGATGAGACGAGGCAGGCCCGGATCTCGCCGTTCCGGATCCGGCACGAGAGATCCATCCCCTGGATCTCCCGGCGGCTCCTGAGCGCGGCGATCAATGCCTCCCGCTCACCGGGATCGGGGAACAATCCCAGCTGCTCAGCGGTTTTTCCGATCACATCGTTGTGGGAATACCCGCTATCTCTCACAAAGGCCTCGTTGACATCCACGAAAGTTCCGTCCGCTGCCGATACGAGTGTGAGGGCGATCGGGCTGCTCTGGAAGACGGTTGAGAATTTTTGTTCCGATTCGCGGAGCACCTGCTCGTTCTTCTGGAGTTCTTCATAATTCTGGCGCAGTTCTTCTTCGCTCGCGGTAAGTTGTTCGAACGCTGCATGGAGATCCTCGTTTCTCTGTACCAGATCCTCCTCCATCTTCTTCCGTGCAGAGATGTCGACAACCACGCCCCGGAACCCGGTACATGAATTATCCTTAAAGATCGGGGAGGAGTAGATGAGTACCGAGAACGTGTTGCCATCCTTCCGGACCGCGGTATATTCGCGGGGTTCAAAAGAGACTCCGGTCAGGTGTTTCTGCACCATCTCTCTGACATCTGCATGCTGGGAGGGTGAGATGAAGGAGAGGGCATTGATCCCGGTCTCAATATCTTCTTCCGTGAATCCGAATGCCGCAAGAGTACGCCGGTTGGCATACGTGATCCGGAATTCCGTATCCAGCTCGAAGACCATCTGGGGGAGGAGTTCGGCAAGGTCGCGGTACTTTGCCTCGCTCTCTTTAAGGGCAGCGTCCGCCTTCCTGCGTGCGGTGATATCCCCAAAGATTGTGGCAAAACTCCCTTTGGCCGGGCAGTACGCCGAGATGGAAAAATACCGGTCCAGCGGCGGGAAGTAGGTTTCGAAGATCTCCGGCTCACCGGTCAGGGCAACCCGGGCATAGCGCTCAAGATACGGAGGTTCGGCAACACCATACGCTTCACGGCTGGTCTTCCCGATCACGCGGTCCCGGGATATGCCGAGATGTTTCTCGAATGCCGGGTTGGCTTCAACAATGACATAGTCCACCGGCATACCCGTCTCATCATAGATGAGATTATGAAGAGCGGCCCCTTCCGTCATATTCGTATGGAGCCTGTAAAACTTGGCTTCGCTTTCCCTGGTTTTTTCTTCTGCCTGCCTTCTCCCGGTGACATTCATTGCAATGCCAATAAACAGGTTGGGCGAGCCCGTTGAACGCGGGTGTATGAGCTGCCCCCTGGTGAGGACCCATGCCCAGCCCCCTGCCCTGGTGCGAATCCGGTGCTCGCTCTCGTACATGGCACTGTCGCCCCGCAAATAGGCCTCAGCCTTGGCCTTCCACACCGGTATATCTTCGGGATGGTGGTAGGATAGCCATGCCTGCATGGCGGTTGGCAGCTCGCCCGGGGCGTAGCCCAGCAACGCATGGAACCGGTCATCAAAGATCACCTCGTCTGTTGCAAGATTCCATTCCCATATTCCGGCATTACTCACGTCTAATGCCATGGAAAGCCGGCTCTCGCTCTCCCTCAGTGCCGCCTCAGCCTGTTTGCGTTCACCAATATCCCGGAAGTACCAGATTCTCCCGAAATATCTACCGTCCGCCCCCAGCATTGGGGCCGAGAATCGTTCCAGCACTCTCCCGTCTTTTAACAGGAGTTCCTCAAAACTCTTCTCCTCCTTGTGATCGTAGAGATACCTGACCCGGGAGAGGAATGCCTCCGGATCGGCAAGCTGTTCGTTGACATAGTGCAGCACCGGGGCATCTTCACGGGCTGCGATAAGACTGTCCGGAACGCCCCAGATCCGGATAAAGTTCTGGTTGTAATTGAGGATTTTACCATTCTCATCCGCGATGAGGATCGCATCAAGGGTGGTCTCCTGCTGGGTGGAGAGGATGATATTTTTGAATGCGATCTCATCTTCACCCCGTTTGCGTTCGGTGATGTCCTGAATAACTCCCCGGATCTTGAGCGGATTGCCCCCGGCATCTTTTTCAAGCCGGGCAATGGCATGGATCACCCGGGGAGACGATCCGTCTGCGGGATTGATCCCATACTCAAGGTTATACTCATCTCCCTTCGTGATCAGGTCAACAAGTGCCTGATGGACCCGCTCGCGATCCGGGATACGGGCTTCAATCTCCGTGATAGGGAAATCACCTGCCACTGGCGGGAAGCCGAAGATCCGCAGTCCTTCCGCAGACCCCCAGATCGTATCTGTATTGAGGCGGTATTCCCAGCTGCCGATACAACCGATCTCCTGCGCCATCACCAAGCGCTCTTCATTGATCCGGAGCGTACGTTCACTCTCGGCAAGCTGTTTGCAGGATGCCTGCAGTTCGTCATGTTCTCGTGAGAGATCCGCTTCGAGGCGCTTCATCTCGGTGATGTCGATGATCGTGCCTTCAGCCACATCCTTTTCCCGGTTGAGCCGGGCAGAGAACTGTGCCCAGAACGCCTGTCCGGTCTGCCGGCTCCTGAACCGGACTACATGATTGGTGACAGATCCCTCGGTATGAAGAAGGCGGGTCACCTCCTTACGGTCTTCGGGATTGTCATAGAGCCCGATGACATCGTTTCCGAGAGCGTCTTCAACGGACGCGAATCCGAACAGATTGCAGTACCTCTGGTTACAGGCGACGATCTTCCCATCACCCAGACTCGTCTCAAAGAGTCCGACCAGCGCATACTGGTAGAGGTTGCGGTACCTGCGCTCACTCTCCCGCAGGGCCTCTTCGGCCTGTCTGCGTTCGGTGATGTCCCGGATCGATTCGATCGCCCCCACGATGGCGCCTTCGTTATTATAGAGGGGAGCTGCCATTCCCCAGAGGATGCAGGTCTTTCCTTTCGGTGTTGCGTCGAGGGACTCCCCGGTCAGGATCTCCCGGTCTCTATGGACCGAGGAATATCTCTTCCTGATCTCATCCGGTGGTGAAAAGACCAGATCGATCAGGATCGGACGGCGCATGCCATAGAGCGGGACTGCGTACTCGTACTCCCCTTTCCCCAGCATCTCTCCTGCCACGCGGCCGGTCATCTCCTCCATGGCCCGGTTCCACGAGATCACATGTCCTGACTTGTCGATGGCAAATGTGGCGTCGGGAAGGAAGTTGATGATGTCAAGGAGCCGTTTCTCGGATTCCGTGCGCTGGTGTTCTGCCCTCCTCCGGGCCACTGCCTGCCGTATCTTGTGTGTGAGTTCGGCAAACTGGGCCTCCGGCTCCCCTCCTTTCTGGAGATAAAAATCTGCGCCATTGTTGATGGCATCGATCACAACCTCTTCGCGTCCCCGGCCGGTGAAGAGGATGAACGGTATGTCGCCGAATCGTCGCCGGACCTCTTTCAAGAAATCGATCCCGTTCATGCCCGGCATCTGGTAATCGGAGACGATGGCATCGTACGAGGTGATCGATGCGGAGTCCAGCGCTTCCTTTGCTGAAGTTGAGATCCTGACTTTGAACTCTTTGGACTCTTCTAAGAAGACCTGTGCTACTTCGAGGAGATCCTGCTCATCATCAACACAAAGAATGGAGATCATCGCGTGGCCCGGATAATATTAATGATATTGACAAGATTACGCAGATAGAAAAAGATTGTCGTATTGTATTCGCTCTTACTCCCCCGTAATCTCAACCGGGAGTACTTATTCCGGTTCGCCCCGGCATAACGGCCGGGCAAGATGCCTACGGGCGGTTGGCGGGACTTCAAACCATCCCGGCTTCAGCGTGTGGGGAATTTCCTGCACCTCTGGTGCATCCGCCCGGGCCCCGCACTTTTTGCACTTCCAGCCCTTTCCCTTGCCATCGCTCGTCATCCTCTTGGTGCAGGACGTGCAGACCGGCGGGCGGATAGTCGTTGTCTTTGCGAGAGCGATGACCTGGATCTTTTCCAGGTTGATGCTCTCTTTCTTGTAACTCCCGCACACCCTCACGTCATCGCCCGGCATGAGTTGCCGGATGATCTGCCGGAAATTTTTTGTTGGCTCGTACGCCATGCACCGGACCGTATGATCACCGTCGCGGAGCGTGAACGAGACATGCCCCCCGGTGCCGGTCTCCGGTGCGGTATCGACAATCCCCCGGACCCGGTATGAGAGCCCTTCGTGAAGCAAACCACTATTCGCATCGAGCAGGTGGGCATCGGTGCCTTGGTTCGTCACCCAAATTTGTTCTATACCGGGAGGTTCCGATCGGATCATCTGCCGGGCAGTCATCACCCAGCGCGGGCTCTCGCCCCGGATACCGAACAGGACCGGGTCGGGTGTGTGCGGCACGCAGACCACGACGTCGTTTACAAGATCTACGGTGTCCCACGTATGCGGGATGGTTGCAGCCTCCGCATCGAACAGGCTCTGCCGCTCTACGGTGCGGGGCGTGCCAAATCTGCCCGGCTCACGGTATACGAGGATCTCGGATGTCTTGTCCACGAGCCGGCTTGCCACCGCAGCCGTTGCACCGATCAGTCCGCGCCGGTTCTTCCAGCCCCGGTACCGGGCGCCGGCCTGTTCAAGAAGTGCCACGGCCTCATCGATCTCGCAGAAGTTCGCCACCGCTTTTTCGTAGAATGCCGGGTCCAGCGGTACATCAACAACAACAACTCCGGGGTTGGTATTCTCGCAGGCAAAATCCGCGAGTTCCTCCACCAGAGTACATGCAAGTTCAAACGCATGGCCGGGATCTCCTTTCACATCGAGCATGATCGCGGCATTCCCCCGGGTCTTGAAGGTGACATTCGGGTTAAGCCGGACGAGACGCGCCTCGCGTACCTGCATATGCTCATGAATCAGCCTGCGGGCAAGCATTGCCCCAAGGTACGTGGTGCACATCCCCTGCGGGGAATCCGTGTCATCAATGCCGATCAGCATATCTGTATTGATATTTCATTTGTTCATCAGGCGTTTTTCTCATTTCTTTATAAGATTCCCGTTTTTTTGACTGTTTACTGGATGTATATTAATATATGGGAGCGCTTAATCCATTTGTATCCACATGTCCCAGGATCGCCAGCTCCAGCTGGTTACGAGTGTCATGATCACGGCAGGCTTCGATGTCTCCGAACGCTTCACCCTGCGCCCGCGGAGTTTCGACCTTATCGCGCGGAATGACGGGACGCTGCTCGTGATCAAGGTGGTCTCCCACATCGACTCGGTGAGTGAGGAGGTCTCCTTTGATCTTGAGTTGATCTCCCGCCTGCTCGGGGGCATCCCGCTCATTGTCGGTGAGAGGGCCCGGGACGCGGAGCTGGAGCGGGGAGCGGTCTACATCCGGTATGGGATCTATGCGATCAGCCCATCGACATTATACGATTATTTCGTGGAGAAGATTCCGCCGCTTGTCTATGCATCGCCCGGCGGGTTGTATGTCAACATCAACGGCGATGCCCTCAAGGATCTTCGCGAGAAGCGCAATATGTCGCTTGGCGATCTCGGGCATGTGCTCGGGGTATCAAGGCGCACGATCAGCAAGTACGAGAGCGGCATGGGAACAACGCTCGAAGTGGCGATCCGGATCGAGGAGTTCTTCGATACCGGGGTGGTCGAGTCGATCGACATTATCCGGGACGAACTCCCGAAAGTGATGGAAGCCGAGAAGAAGGAGACCGGCTCGTACCTGCAGAGCCCGATGGATTTCCTGCAGCAGATCGGCGTCTCGCTGCATACGCTCCACGGTGCACCGTTCCAGGCGCTCCTCACCTTCGACAAGCAGACAATCCTGACGGGATATGGTCCTGCGCAGAAAGTGGTGAAGCGGGCTGCGCTTATCGGCAACCTCTCCCAGATAGCAAAGAAACATGCGATGTGTGTCATCACCGATCACCAGAAAGAGCAGAAGATCGGCCGGACGCTCGTGATCAGCGAGAAGCGCCTCCATAAAATCGAAGACGGATTTGAACTTCTCGACCTGCTGGGCGAATGATTTTTCAAGGTAATGCGGAGCCTTGACAGTTCCCTTGGAGTGCAGGAGTTCGCAACCGGTTTACAGACGTATTACAACTACATCTGGCTTCACATGGGAATCAGTGTGTTGATACCGGCTCAAATGGCAAACATCCCGATCAATCTGATGTGAAACCGGTGGGAAACGATGATCGGGTTGCGGCGAAATAATTTAAAACCCATATATTGTCTTATTTTTCGATTTTAACCGAAATACGCGCGAATTCTTTATAATATATAAATATTTATGCGGCACCAAAGGTTGTTCAAAAAAATATTATAGTAATAAGTGCATTTTTTTGCGCGTTATAGGAAAATTTTAACAAATTTCTGCTTTTGAGGGTCAATAAACGATTTTAATCGAATGTTTGGTAAACATAATTGTCACATGTTTATAAACTTCATGCTCCTAATTTAAGCATACAAGGTGTGTGTCGAGCTAATGCCATTATTCCATGGTCAGGATTGCCCCAAGAGAGTACTGGGGTTTGCTATCGGGTTAATACTGCTAGTTAGTGTCATTGCAACTATCACATTCACAGTTATAGGTATTTATTTTGGTATTGCAATAATCGCACTGTTTACAGTTATACTATGGTACGTCTTGGATCAATGTGGTGATAAGTTATTTACAGATCCAAGATATCTCATGTCAAAAGAAGAGATGGAACGGTTTGGAAAAACAACAATTCCTCAACTCCCAAAGTAAACGTGTTGGTGCCAATCTTGCACAACAATCTTTTCAAGTTTTATTCTGATAAAGCAAGAGATGTATTAAACAACCGGAATTTTTTTGAAAGTGTTTATCTCACATCACTAATTGCATTATTAGCTCCAATTCTTACCTTTCAAAGTAAATCTGATGGAACATTACTTGCGGTTCTGCTATCCAATCCCGCCGCCATCTTTATTTTTTTGTTTATTTTATCTGCCATTCCAATATTAGCATACATTTTTTTTGAGGTAAAATATCGAGAGTATAGGCATAATTACATGCGTATTGTGATTGGACATTTGTATAATTATGATATCAAAAAAAGAGCGAATGCCCCTGATACATATTCTGATTTATGTGACATTCTTTACGATATGACATTATTCTCAAAAGCCCATATAATAATGGTTTTAAGAGATCTTGTTATTTACCAAGAGCCGGATTCTCCCCCACAAGCAATACCATAATTAAAATTTTTAGATTCGCGCTCCCACCAACCTCCGCGCAACACCAACCGTTTGAGCGGTTATTCAACCGTTAACGCAACAGGCCCTTTTCAATAATGTATATATAGAACCACAAACCACTTTTAGTGCTAAAAGTGGTGATTTTAAATGTCACAACAACTTGGAGGACAGCAGATTCTTATTCTTAAGGAAGGCAGCACCCGTACCCGCGGCCGCGACGCCCAGGGTATGAACATCACCGCCGCAAAGGCAGTGGCAGCTGCAGTCAGGACCACCCTCGGTCCCAAAGGCATGGACAAGATGCTCGTCGACACCATTGGCGATGTAGTCATCACGAACGATGGTGTCACCATCCTCAAGGAAATGGACATCGAGCACCCGGCCGCAAAGATGATGGTCGAGGTTGCAAAGACCCAGGATGATGAGGTCGGCGATGGAACCACCACCGCAGTCGTCATTGCCGGGGAACTCTTAAAGAAGGCAGAGGATCTTCTTGAGCAGGATGTTCACCCGACGGTGATCACCCACGGTTACCGCATGGCAGCCGAGAAGGCCCAGGAATTCTTAAAGGACCTCGCATTCGATGTGAAGGCAACGGACAAGGTCATCCTCAAGAACATTGCCGGGACCGCGATGACCGGCAAGAGCGCAGAGGCCAGCAAGGACAAGCTCTGCGACCTCGTTGTCAGGGCAGTCGTCATGGTCACTGACGATGACGGCAAAGTCGACATCGAGAACATCAAGGTCGAGAAGAAGACCGGCGGTTCGATCGAGGACTCCGAGATCGTTGAGGGTGTACTCATCGACAAGGAACGCGTCCACCCCGCGATGCCCAAGAAGGTCACGAACGCCAAGATTCTCCTCTTGAACGCAGCCGTTGAGTTCAAGAAGACCGAAGTTGACGCCGAGATCAACATCACCTCCCCCGACCAGCTCCAGGCATTCCTCGATGAGGAAGAGCGCATGGTCAAGGGTATCGTCGACAAGATTGTTGCAAGCGGTGCAAACGTCCTCTTCTGCCAGAAAGGCATTGACGACATTGCACAGCACTACCTCTCAAAGGCCGGTATCTTTGCAACCCGCCGTGTCAAGAAGAGCGACATGGAGAAACTCGCCCGGGCAACCGGTGCAAGCCTCGTCTCCTCCATCGATGCGATCAGCAAGGAAGAGCTCGGAAAGGCCGGGATTGTTGAGGAGCGCAAGGTTGGCGGCGAAGAGATGACCTTTGTCGAGCAGTGCAAGAACCCCAAGGCAGTCTCCATCATCATCAAGGGTGGCACTGAGCATGTTGTCGATGAACTCGAACGGGCAATCCACGATGCACTCCGCGTTGTCGGTGTCGTTGTCGAGGACAAGAAGGTTGTTGCCGGTGGCGGTGCACCTGAGACCGAGCTCTCGCTCCGTCTCCGCGAGTATGCAGCAACCGTTGGCGGCAAGGAACAGCTCGCCATCGAAGCGTTTGCATCTGCTCTTGAGATCATCCCGCGCACGCTTGCCGAGAATGCAGGGCTCGACCCCATCGACATGCTTGTCGAGATCCGTGCAACCCACGAGAAGGGCAAGAAGACCTTCGGTCTCAATGTCTTTGAGGGTAAGGCAGTCGATATGAAGGCAGCCGGCGTTGTTGAGCCGCTCCGGGTCAAGACCCAGGCGATCTCTTCAGCCGCAGAAGCAGCCGTCATGATCCTGCGTATTGACGATGTCATCGCCTCTTCCAAGAGCCCGATGCCCGAGGGCGGCGGTATGCCCCCCGGCATGGGTGGAATGGGCGGTATGCCCCCCGGCATGGGTGGCGACTTCTAATCCCTATCTTTTTTTGATGAATCGTTCTTCAGTACGTATCTGATATCTGAATCCATACCGGTGTGGGATTTTTTTATTGTCCTGAGTTCCTGCTGCTTCCAGACAGCGGTCTCGCTTGGCGGAGCCTTTTGTAATTTGTACTTTTTTGGGGTTCCCTGTCGTCAGAGAAAATCCCCCAGGGAAATAAATCAGGAAAAAGAGAGATGGATGTGATTACCAGGTTGCATTGCTGGTCATGTACGTGGTGGGGGTTCCCATACCCGCGAATGAATCGCCTTTCTTGACGATAATTACACCGGTGACATTCAGGTTATACCCGTCCGTATATTCGATGGTTCCCTCTTTCTCGCTGAATGTGTAACTCCAGCGTCCTACCTTAGCAACAATATCCCCGGAATTGAACTTTGGTGAGTTATCCCCAATCGTCTTGATCGAGTGGACTGTGCTGTCATCATTGACCCAGGAGATGCCGGTTCCCGGGAGAACCATCAGGGTGGCCGGGCTGAATGAGTTGTTCACGATATGGATGACGGTCACTTTGGTGGAGGGGGTCATTGCTGCGGTAATTGCCGGAGCAGTAATCGTTGCAGTTACATTCTCCTCAACGGGGGCGGTTACATTGGCGACAATCGTGCTTGTTTCAACGGGAGTTTCGATGAGCGTTGCCTCTTCAGTCGGGGCAACAGTTTCCTCAACCGTTGTCTCAACAACGGTAGGGACTTCCGTGGTTGCAACCGTGGTCGCGGGCGTTGTGGTTGTCGGCTGGGTACATCCGCTGACCAGGGCAAGGGCAATGATCAGAATAAAAAGACCGATAATCTTCTTCATATTCAATACGTTGTTTTCCCGCACATTAAATTTACTCCCCCGTTCACCAGCCGTTTTACTTTAACGGCCAGATATCACTCTAAAAAAAAGCCAGAAATGGTTTCATATGTCGCTGGTATCCCATCCTCCCAGTCTGGTATGGGTAATGGTACAACGGGAAAACCGAGATCCACCGTTGGTAAAAAAGGGATGAAAGATTACGGCCTGTTATTTTTCTTCGCGGATCATTGCGATCGCTTTTTTCGGGCATTCGTTGGCACAGATACCACAGCCCTTGCAGAATTCAAGGTCAACAACAAGATCCTCATCGATCGCAGCATCGGGGCAGTACGTGGAGCACAGCCCGCATTCATTGCACTTCTCTTTGTCCACCACCGGGTAAAAGACCCGCCAGGTTCCGGTTTTTCCGGCTGCACCTTCGATCGGTCTGCTGATCGCAAGGCGTTCGTGTATTGGCCGGCTGCTCATGCGCTCATCTCCTTATAGGCAGCTTCCGCAGCCTTGACATTCCGCTCATCGGTAAACATCTCGCGTATTGCTTTTTTTGCTGAATCAACAGAGACGATCCCCATCTTTGCGAGGGCACCGATGACCGGCGTGTTGAGGATCGGGCTTCCGGAGACCACAAGGTTCTCCCTCAGTGCGATCCCGGTCAGGTCGACATGGCCTGAAGTGTAACCTTTGAACTCCCACGGATTTGCGCTGTTGACCAGCACCTTGCCACCGCTTTTAAGTCCCTGCAGGACATCGACCACGTCCATGACACTTGCGTCGAGAACAATCACCATATCGGGCTTCTTGATCTGGCTGTAGATCCGGATCGGCTTGTCATCGATCCGGACAAACGAGACGATCGGCGCCCCCCGGCGTTCGGCGCCGTAGAAGGGTGCTGCGGTAGCGTACTTACCATCATGCATTGCTGCAAGGGCAAGAAGCCGGGCTGCGGTAACGCCGCCCTGACCGCCCCGGGAGTGAATGCGGATCTCAAACATTGTTCGTCACCCCGAACCAGAACTCTTCACCCATACGACGGTTCCGCACAAAGTCCGCCACGTCCTCGTAGGTGAGTTCCTGCCCGCCAAGACCGGCGATGACACTGAAGACCTCTTCCTTTGTCTGTGCCATGATCTCGGTTGCGAGGATGCCCCCGCGGCCGAATGAATAGTCGCGGTCGATGACAACCACCTGTTTTCCTTTGAGATCGAGTTTCGGGAACGGCCGCAGCCAGCGCAGGCGCATGGAGCCCGCCTTTATTCCCTCCTTCCGGAGGAGATCGACTGCGACCTCTGCCTCCTTACCGAGGGTACCCATCGCAACGATGATGACATCGGCATCCGCACACTGGTAGTCTTCGGTCATCCCGTATGTGCGGCCAAAGCGTTTCGCGAACTCCTTCTCGGTTGCTTCGATGACCTTCACGGAGTCCCGTATCGACCGTTCCATGTCCCAGCGGAATTTGAACTGCTGGTCCGGACCGGTGAGCCCGCCATACCCCTTCGGGTTCTTCACGTCGATTGCGTGTGGGAGGTGACAGGGGGGGATAAAGTCGCCGACATCGATGGTGTCGAGCGGCTGCATGAGGTGGGAGAGCAAAAACCCGTCAAGATTCACCATCACCGGCAGGAGGACATCGTTGTGTTCTGCGATCCGGAAGGCCATAATGGTGGCATCGTAGGCTTCCTGCACGGTGCTGACATAGACCTGAAGCCATCCGGTGTCCCGCTCCTGCAGGGCATCGGTGTGCTCCGCCCAGATGTTCCAGCCGGGCCCGAGCGAGCGGTTGACATTGGCCATGACGATGGGCAGCCGAGCTCCTGCCGCCCAGTTGGTCATCTCGTGCATGTAGAGAAGGCCGTGGGAGCTTGTGGCCGTGAAGGTGCGGATACCGGTGACACTCGCGCCGATACAGGCTGCCATTGCGGAATGTTCGCTCTCGACCGCGATATACCGGCTTTTCAGTTCCCCGCTTGAGACAAACTCTGCGATCTGCTCCACGATCTCCGTCTGCGGGGTGATCGGGTATGCGGCAACGACTGTGGGAACAACCTGTTTCACTGCTTCGGCAACGGCCTTGTTCCCGGTTGAGATCTTCTTCATGATGCCGCCTCCTCAGCGGTAAGTTTTGCCAGATTCTTTGCAATGCGCTGTTTCAGGATATCGACGGTCTTGGGATCGATTCCCTTGAACCGGCCCTGGGGCGCAAGGTAATCTTCGAGCGGGATGGGTTTCTTGATGGCAGCCTTTGACTGCGCCCCGATGGTGAGTTTCCCGTACTCGCGTTCGTACAGCACCCACATACCGGACTTCACGGCGAGTTTCCCCATCTCCACGCTCTTCTCGGTGGAGTAGCGCCACCCGGGCGGGCAGGGTGCAAGGATATGGATGAATGTCGGCCCGCGGAACGTGAGGGCCTTTTTAACTTTCTTGAAGAGATCCTGCGGGTATGCTGCGCAGGCTGTTGCCTGGTACGGCGGATCGTGGGCAGCGATGATCGCATCGATGTCCTTCTTGTTATCGGTCTTGCCGGTCGGCGTTGTTGTGGTCCGAGCACCGAGCGGAGTACCGCCCGAGCGCTGCATCCCGGTATTGCCGTACGCCTCGTTGTCGTAACAGATATAGAGGAAGTCCGTGCCCCGCTCGAAGGCGCCCGACATCGCTTGGATGCCGATATCGAGGGTCCCTCCGTCACCGGCATATGCGATCACGTTTGTCTTCTTCCCGGCAGCCCGGAATGCATTGCTCATGCCTGAAGCACAGGCAGCAGCGGAGGCAAAGGCGATATTGTACACGGGGACATTGAAGGCCGTATTCGGGTAGATGCCCTGAATCACGCTCGTGCAGCATGCCGGCACGACCAGCACGGTATCCGGTCCCGCCGCCTTGAGCACGTACCGGAGGGCGAGCGAGTCGCTGCACCCGGCACAGGCTGACGTGCACTTCAGGATATATTCTTCCTTGGGGATTTCTGGGATGGTATCCAACTCCTGCAGGTAATGGTGAATGATCAAAGAGCGCAGGTCGCGATCAGGGATCTATCATTATTTATCATCGCGACTGGTGAAAAAAGTATCATAATTGAGCTGAGGCCGCTTGCTTCTTCATGAGGAATGGTGTCTCCTTTGGTGGGGGGTGGAAGCGGGGAAGGGTGGTCATACCGGGTGTTATCGATCCTGGAAATGCCAAGGTATTGCATCCCGCCCCACTTGCGGTCGGTTGTTAATCTCTCTTTTCCAAAGGGGTATCCAGTTGATGCACCGTAGCATCGGAAGTAAGAATCTGTATTTGCCGGATCGCGATCCCATTGAGCCGTTGGAGGCGTTCGGGTTGGGGCAGTCCCATATGAATGAATTCAGCATTCAGACTCTCGATATTCGCGAGCACCAGTAACTGTTCGACGCTTGCATATTCACGCAAATTTCCTTCAAGTTTCGGATTGGCATCACGCCACTGCTTTGCGGTTTGGCCGAAAAGTGCCACGTTCAGCACATCCGCCTCACTTGCATAGACTGCTGCTGCTTGTGCAGGGGTGATAGCGGACGGAATGATATGGGCTTTTATCGCGTCAGTGTGGATTCGATAATTCAATTTGGAGAGGGTACGATTGAGGTTCCATGCCAGCGATAACCGACGGTTCTCGTCTTCCTTTAACCGTTGGAATTCTTTGATAAGATAGAGTTTGAACTCAGGACTGAGCCAGGAGCCAAACTCAAATGCGATGTCTTTGTGAGCGTACGTGCCGCCATACCGCCCGGCAGCCGCCACAAGACCCTTTGCACCCGTTACATCAATCCACTTCTTTGCGGAGAGGTAGAAACTGTTCCGCCCGGCCTCATTTCTAATTCCCTCGAATCCGGGGGAATTAAAATCCGGGTTGTTGATCTGCTCCCACACTCCGAGGAAGAGCACCGTACCCTTGTTTTTCGCCGCATCTGAGGGTGAAGTTAGGTGTGAATTGGGCAGACAGTATTTGCCCATTTGGAGTTTCCGTCGGAGTTTTAGCTGGCAATTGCCCAGACACTGTCTGGGGAATTTGCGGTACCGTTTTTTTCAACCTGTTTGAAAATTTGATTACGAACCGATCCCTATCAATTTTTGATAAGTTCATTACAAAAAAATCCGGATCTGGCCCGCAAAAAAAATCGCAATCGCTCTTGCGCCAAAAAATTTTCAATCACCCCCCTCAGCCCCCGCTCATTTTTTTTCAACCAGACCTTGCTTGCATTCTCCGGACCCTCACGCCGGAAAACAAATTTTTTTGTCGCTTGTACATGCGTTTTGTCGGATAATTATCCGATAATCGCCTCATCAACTGACACCCCATGATCGCGATTAAATTTTTTCATGCAGGGTCCGGCCAAAAAAATTAGGAAAAATTTTACTCAGGAGAAACGCACATGAACCTGTCGGGTTCACACCCAAACCATGAAAATTAAAACCCGGACTTTATTTTGATATGAATCGTAAATGATTCTGCAAAGCAAAAATTACAATGTACGCAACTCGGTATGAACCCAGGCAACAACCCGCTCAGCAACCGCGAGCGCTTCCTGATACTCATCATCCCGGATCGGTTCATACATGCCGGGATACCGGGTATTAACCGCATAATCCGTCAGATCAGAAGAGGCCTTGATCTCTTCAGGTATGATGATCCCGCTGCGTTCCAGTGTCTGGAGTAGTGCTGCGATAATATGCGTGTGCGGGCTTTCGAGATCCTGGGCAACAAGCAATCCCTTGAGGGATTTCTCAGATGCCTGCTGGCAGTCAAAGCACAGGTCCTCGTACAGGATCGTATCGCCGGTCTTTCCCGCACGCGCCCGGTCGAGATTGCTCTGGGCACGGGCAAGCCACTGGTCAACCAGAATGCGGTTTTTCATACACGACCTTGCCGTACCGTGCGATCTCGCGGTAGATCAGGTGGGGATTGTCCTTGAATTTATTAAAGGAGTCCGGGGTTTCGACAATCAGCTCAACGGGTGCTCCGACAGAGTAGAGTGCACGGTAGAGCGAACGTGCGATCTTCCGCCGGTCAGAAATATTGGTTTTCAAAATACAGATATCAAAGTCGGAATCTTCCCGGGCATTTCCCCGGGCACGCGAGCCGAAAAGGATGATCGCATCAGGATCGAGTGATCCAACAATCACCTCAATAATCCGGCTGAGCACTGAATCCGCCATAATTCTCATATCCATCAATGCCGGGAGGAATAATCAACGTTTGGTTGAACGGTTTTGCTCTGCCAGAATACAAAGTCATCATCAGATTTTACAGCACTTCGTGTACACTACCGGATCTGCACAAAAAAAATTTTAAAAAATTTTGCCAAAAAAATGTGCTTCAAAATCTAAAAAAAGTGATCCCGGATCCGGCTTCAGGAACTCTCCAGCATGCTCCTGACCAGCGAACCGGTGGCAGGATCGGAAAAGAACCGGAAGGCAGTCTCCCCGGCTTCAGTAATCCGGTAAGTTTTCTCTTTCCGGTTATCTGGAGCGTATTCCTCTTCAATAAGTCCGCCATCGCGAAGCGCACCCATAAACCCGGAGAATGTCTGGTGGGTCAATTCAGCGGCGGGCTTTTGGCCCTTCTTATAGTGCACAACCGGTTGGGAGGAGTCACCGGGCGTTGCCTTCTTCGTCCGGGACGGGACATAGTACGAAAAGAGCTGTTGGTACACGTACTGCCGGGATACCCACGGAGCCGGGACCGCTCCCGTGGCTGCATCGCGGGTCGCTCCCCTTTTCATCAGGAGAATCGCGAGGATCGTCTGGTGATTGGGACTGGAGAGCAGGGAACTGGCGGTGCGGTCCGGCAGCGGGATGTGGCGTGCGGTCTTCTCGTCAAAGGATGCATAGACCTCCCCGTCAAGCCAGGGTGCAAACGCAAAGAGCGCCAGGCAGAGTTCTTTTGAGCCACCGGAGAGATCGAAGGTGAACCGTGCATCCGGGTACTCCCGCCGTATCGTTGCAAGCGCTGACCGGACCGAAACATAGGTCGGTGGAACGATCAGCTCCCGGGTGAAGAGTATCGAGAGCGATGCAGCGATCTCCTGCACAGCAGAGACTGCATTCCGGACCGCGAGCCGGTGCTTGTCCGTCACCGGATCCGTTGATCCCTCATGAACGATGCTGTCGGTAAACACAATAGTCCGGGAGATGGCCGGGAGTTCGCGGAACATTGCAGGATAGACTATGTGTATCTTCTCACCGGCGCTGATGATATGGACATGTTCTGCCCGATCCATGGATCAGTGTCCGGTATGGCGGGTTAAATGGTTGTTAGTCCTCCCGCAGCTATCCCCGGGTAAACCGGATGCAGCCATCACTTTCACTCCCCCCGCTCCCGGGTTTAAACCCCGGTTGTTTCAACAGAGTATGTGGGGAGGACGACAAAACCCCTCTCAGAAGTCAGATGCCTGCTTTAAGTTTGCGCATCGCTCCTCCCGACCTCTCAAGACCAAAAACCCCACTTTTCTTTTTTCGTGCATCGCACACCGGCGGTAATCCGCCTTTCAGCATGAATGAGGCAGGTTATCTTCGTCTCGGCATGGAACTCATTGTATTCCCTCCCTCTTACCTGAACGGGGAACGCGTAGTGAAAAAAACAATATATTTAGGGATCATTTCTCTAATGTCTGCTATGGCGCTTCGATCCCTGAATCTTCCCGGTGTAGGAACGAAATACGAGTTTGAGACCGACAAGGGTGATACCGTTGCGATCTTTTTCACGAGAACCGGGACCATCCAGATGTACACGCTCCAGAAAGGCTGCAAGACTCCCAGCGCAGCCGAGATGACCCCTGTTGAGGCCCGGCGCCTGGGCAACATCCTCACCGGGGCGATCATCGAGGCGGAACAGGAGAGCGTGGAGATCGCGTTCTCGGCACTTGCCGACCTGCGGGTCACCATCCACACCTTTTACATCCCGAAAGGTATCGCAGGGAAGACCATCGAAGATCTCCAGATCCGGGCCAAGACCGGTGCGACCGTGATTGCGGTCTGCCGCCACGACCGGAACATCATCAACCCCGCCCCCTCATTTGTTTTCGAAGAGGGGGATGCGGCCCTGGTCATTGGTGAAAGCGACCAGATTAAAAAATTTGAGCGCGAAATTATGGTGGAGTAATGGAAGGCTTCATCATCGCGCTCTTCGTCTGTCTGGTGCTTGCGCTTATTTCCAAATATCTTGCGGTCCCTGCCATTCCCTTCTATATCCTTGCCGGTATCGTGCTCGGCAAGGCTGGCCTTGGCATTGTGCAGTCAACCGAGATCAGCCAGTTCTTCTCGGAGATCGGCCTGCTCTTCCTTTTGTTCTTCATGGGTCTTGAGCTGAAACTGGACCGGATGATTGCCGATCCCTCAAAACTGCTCACCGCCGGTCTTATCGGTCTTGTTGTGGATATGGGGATCGGGTTTACCGCCGCGTACCTCCTCGGCTTCCCGCTCATCCAGGCGTTCATTATCGGGACTGCCTTCTACATCACCAGTACGGCGATCGTCATCACCGCGCTCATAGAGAACCGGAAACTGATGATGAAGGAGGCCGAGCTGATCATCTGGATTGAGGTCTTTGAGGATATCGTCCTGATCATCATCATCGCCGTTCTGTCAGCGGGGGACAAGGACCTCCTGTTCTTCTTCCTCAAGATCGCGCTGGCCCTTGGTATCATGTATGCCATTGCGCATTACGGGAAGGAGTTCCTCGTCTCGATCCTTGACCGCGACGATGAGACGCCGATCCTCTTCACCTTCGCCGCGGTGCTCACCACTGCCTCCATGGCCATCATGTTCGGCATTCCGGACACGATGATGGTGATTGCTCTTGGCGCCGCTCTCGCAACAACCGATCCCGAGGCATTCGAGCAGCACGCACGACCGTTCAAGGACGTCTTCCTCGTGATGTTCTTTGTCTTCTTCGGGGTCACGATCGATTTCGCGAGCGGTGTGGATTTGTATACGATAGGAATACTCTGTATCCTGGCAGTCGTGAGCAAACTGATCTCCGGTATGCTCATCGGGCTGACAATCTTCGGTTCCGCTCTTTCAGGGCTTGAGATCTGGGCAAACACGATCAGCCGGGGAGAGTTCTCGATTGCCCTCGCGGTTCTCTATGGTTCACCGGTGGTGGGAACCGTGATTGCCGCGCTGGTCATCGTGACAACCCTTGTCGGCGCATTCACGTCAAAATACAGTACCTGGATGCGGCGGGGCATCGTCAGCCACAGCCGGAGAAGGGCCCTTGTCCATCGGCCCCATACGAACCGTTAGGGGTTAATCCATCAATAATCAGGATTCTTTTTTTCGGTAGCGTGCTGGTCGTGGCACCGTTTGTCGAGGATACGCTTCACAACCAGCCGTGAACTGCAGAGTTCCCCATCATCATATTTGCTGATCCGCACGATCCGGGAGGTGATGGTGCGGGCCCGCAGCTGCTCCTCCAGTTTTGCCTCGTTGAACATCTGGTTGAACCCGATCGTGATGATCTCCGGGCGGATCTCTTCAATGGGCCGGAACATGTCCGTCCTGTCCCCGAGGATCGCATGGTCCACCGGCTTTAAGGCAGCGACCATGGCGAGGCGGTGTTCCTCGGGTATCACCGGGCGGGGCTTGTGCTTCACGTTGGAGTCCCGCGCCACGATGACCCAGAGTTCATCCCCGAGTTTCCGGGACTCTTCGAGATAGTAGAGGTGGCCCGGGTGAAGGATATCGAAGGTCCCCGTGGCGACAATGCGGCGACCGGTCATGGGATCACCTCAAGATTGTAAGGCTGCCCGTCCGCGGTGAAACAGCGCCAGTCGTTTTTCCGGTAGGGATACCCGATGATCAGGTGATACCGGCCGGTCCGGGGAAAGAAACTGAGATCGGCATCCGATGGCATGATCACGCCGTTGGGGTGGCTGTGGGCACTGCCGGCAACATGGGTGTCGAGGGGCATCATATCGTAGAAGAGGGATGCGGAGTCCTCGCGCCCGATGGTCCCGGGGAGCAGGTTCAGTTCCTCCATGACTCCATCGCTCTCGCGGATCACTCCCGCAAACTCGTTGGGATGGTTCTCACGCCCCATCTGGAGAAGAAGGGAGAGGAGGTCCTGCCGGATACCGAGGATTTTCATACTGCCGTCCTTGCCAGCACGTGCCGTACTGTACCGATCCTCTTGGACGCGATCACAAAAAAACTCTCCTTATTAAAAAGGTGACCGGGGGAATCCCCCGATTCAACAATGCAGCTAACCGGAGGTGGAAATCATCCTCATGAACGTGGAGATCTCTGATTAAAAAAGGGATTATTGTTCGATCTTCGCAAGATCCGCGCTCAGGTCTTTCGAGAGATCGACCCCGGTGAAGTCACCGCTTGTGGGCAGGGCCATGGTAAATCCCGGTGTGATGTCATACTGGACCGTGGTATCTGCCGGTACGGTAACGTCGAGGATATGACCCCCGGTGGTATGGTCATCGCTGATGTAGTGGAGGTGGTACCCCGCGACATTGATTCCCTTGAAAAAGACCGGTGTATAGAACCCGATAATGGTACCGGTCGTATCGGTGTATGTATAGACTGACTGGTTCTTCGCTGCCTCAGCCAGCGTCGGGTAGGGCTCATGCTGCGCTGGTATTGCCCGGACTTTCATGGTGGGGAACGTTCCGTGCATCCGTACTGCATAGACCATGTTCCCGGTGGGGAGTCGTTTTTCCATGACGGTTGAGAAGACGGAGAGGTTCATGGGGGTTTCTGTAGTAACCGCCTGGTCGTTGTCGAAATAGGTCACCGTGGCAAACGGCGTGGTCCGGTTGTCCTCAACCACGTAGATATGGCCGTCAGCCTTTGCCTGGTACACGACGCCATCCAGCACGATCATCTCGCCATCCAGGGCGTCGAACGTGCCGATACCGAAGTCCCCGTGCTTTTTCAGCTCTGCGACCGGCTGAACGCCTTCGAAGACGCCCTGCATCAGGGCATCGATGGTCGAGACCTGGTAGAATGTCTCACGGTCAGCGGAAGCCGGTACCGTCTTGACATAATGAGTATATACCGCTGCCCCGCAGAAGACGATCACGATGGCAAGCCCGATGCCAAGAAAAAATTTTTGATCCATAGTGATGACCAGAAAGACCGGGTTACTTCTTCCCGGTCACTTTAATGACATGGAACCCGAACTGGGTCTTGACCGGTCCGACAACCTTGCCAACCTCTTCCTCGAATGCGATCTTCTCAAACTCAGGGACCATCATACCCTTGCCGAACCAGCCAAGGTCGCCGCCCTGCTTTCCGGAAGGACAGGATGAGAACCTGCGGGCCACCTTGTCAAACTCTTCGCCATCGGCAAGCCGTTTCATGATCTGGTTTGCCTGGTCTTCGGTCTTTACAAGGATATGGGATGCGCGTGCCTGTGTGGTCATGGAGTACAGGTGCTTTTTTTCCGCAATAAAAGGTTGGTATCTGAAATCAGAACTCCCCGTCCTGCTCGAAGCTCCGCCCGTACCGGATCGCCAGCTCCGCTTTGTAGAGTTCCCGGCCCAGGTAACCGGCATGATCGAGGAGGGAGATGTCCCCCTGCGAGAGGAGCGTGTACAGGATGTCCTGCCAGCGGGTTCCCATAACCGCTCTCCCCCGTATCACTGCAACGATCTGGTTGCCCTCGATACCGATCCGGAAGTTGCCCTTCGGATCGTACTCAAGTTCGTCCGGCATCTTCTTTGCAGTGGTGACCGTGTCATACTCGAGTGGCGGCTCGCACCGTCTTCGCTTCTCCTTCAGGACAAGGAGGTCGATCCCGAGGTCTTTCGGGTAGGGCCGGTCGCGGGCGAGTGCCATCATCTCCGTTGCCCGCCGCATTTCGCGGACAGATCCCCGTGTCTTATCGGAATGCTCGCTTGTGAAGATGATGGCCGCCCCCAGTTCCATTGCCATGCCTGCAAGGAGGGCATTGGCACCAATGGAGTCCGCGTCGAGGAGTTCCACAATATTGCCGGCACCGAAGAAGAGGGGGTAGCGGATCTTCTTAAAATTTTTCAGCGATGCAACGAGACCGGATCCTGCTGGCCGGAGTAGTGGATCGGCGATGATGCACCGGATCCCGGCCTGTTTTGCCAATGCGATATTTTTCGCAAGCGTGCCTGCGCCCGGCACAATGACCGCAGCAACACCGGCTCGTGCGACTTCCTCTCCAACAAGGGGGATGTTCTCTTCCTGCAGGGAAAGGATGATGTCGGCCCGGACAAGTGCCGCCCGGATCAGGGCCGGGTCCTGGGTGTCTGCTGCAAGCGGCCGGTCGATCCCGTCCAGTGCCAAAAAGACGCGGGTTACATCGGCAGGGGTCGCATCGAATCCGAACCCGAGGTCAACGATATCTGCCCCCGAAGAGAAGAACGACTCTACCCGCTCCCGGAGATTCTCGCACCGGTGGGCGTCCATGATCTCAGCGAGCACCTTCATCCGCGATCCGCCGCCGATCTTTATGCTGCGGATGATGCAGTCGCACTCCGCCTCCCGTTCCCGTGTCTCAACCCGGGCCATCGCATCTGCTGCCCGCTGTGAGGTGAGGAACTCGTCCGCGGGTACGGTGCGCGAGAGGGGGATCTTCCCGATGAGGGGGAGGATCATGGCGAGATCCGCTGCGTGTCGCGGCCCGCGATACACCGGTACGCCGGTCTCGCGCTCCACCTGATCAAATGATGCGGTGCTCATGCCTGAAACGATCACCATATCATACCGCTCTTTTTTCAGGATCTCCCCGAGCCGGTAGGGGGTCAGAAAGGATGCAATCTCCCCGGTCACGACCACATCCGCGTCAAACCCGGCGGCAGCTTTTTTGACCCTCTCTTCGGTGGCAGTGCCGGTGGGGAGGAGGATGCGCATAAGTTCCCTTAATACCAGAGAGATAAAAACACTATGATCAGATGCTTGCCTGCGATCTTCAC
>Ga0265296_1001386_pt1 | contig 28111 bp, 31 predicted proteins | sample MunlanPumphouse1_FD_189073 | JGI IMG/M metagenome (GOLD analysis project Ga0265296, IMG submission 189073) | Groundwater microbial communities from a municipal landfill in Southern Ontario, Canada - Pumphouse #1 | ecosystem: Environmental > Aquatic > Deep subsurface > Groundwater | place... | reverse complement strand
CAACAGTGAGATTGTTATTTATGACAAACACATACTGCCCCTTTTGGCCTGTCTGAATCGACTGCGAAGGAACAACAACAGTATTGGGCTGTGATGTTAGCGTCAAGACTACGTTTATAAACTGCCCTGGCCAGAGCCTTTTTCCCTTGTTGGCAAAAGTCCCTTTGAGCTTGATGGTTCCTGTCGTCAAATCTACAGCGTTATCTATAAAAGTAAGCACCCCCTGCTCAGGTTTCATATTTTCTTTTGATAATAATGCTTAAACCCTCAGTTTTCCTTCTGCCATGTATTTTTTTATCTCTGAAAGATTTTGTTCAGGCACTGAAAAAGTCACATAGATGGGTTGAATCTGATTGATGACTACCATGGAATTATCAGCATTCGCCTTGATAAGATTTCCCTGGTAGGATATGAGGTTCCCTGTGCGTCCGGTAACGGGAGAACAGATGAAGCAGTATTTCAACTGCAAGTGGGCATTTTCGGCTACAGCCTTGTCGGCGTTTACCGTTGCCTCCAGCGCAGCAGCACTGGTGTTAATCTGATCATACTGCTCTTGGGCTACATAACCTTTCTTCACAAGTTCGGCATAACGTCGGACATTTTGACGGGCATTTTCGAGTTGAGCAATATCTTTTGCGAGGTTTGCCTCCGCCTGTTTCAGAGCAGCTTCGTAAGGACGCGGGTCAATAGTGAAGAGGGTATCCCCCTTTTGTACATCCTGACCTTCCTTAAAATGGACACGGATAAGTTCTCCCCCGATCTGAGATTTAACCGATACTGTGGAATAGGCTTCAACATTGCCGATGGCACGGATATGGACAGGAACAGTCTTTTGGCTAACAGTGCCTGATGCTACCGGCACCGGTGGTTTTTTGGGAGGCTCCGCTGCTTTTCTGGAACATGCAGGGAGGAAAGTTATCAATAAAATAATAAAAAATGAGAAAATAACTCTTGCTGTTTTTAATAGCTTTTTTTCCATCGTCAATAAATCCTGAAAGGTTGGTTTCTCCATCGTGTTCTCCGATCCTCTATCCTTTATCCCTGCCCCTTACATTTTTGGTAGTTTCACTTTTATTCATGGATAAGACCTTTGCACAACCTGCCGAGAGCTTTGAAGAATCCCCCCTTGGAGCGAATTTTTCAAAGCCTTAACCCTCTTCAAACAAGGGTCTCATCTCTTTACACACATCTTCCGGTCTCAGAAACATGAAACACCAGTCATGGAGAATCCTCCCTATGCTTGCATCAGCCGCCTGAACAGGAGAATAGAGAAATCTCGGTACAAATCTGGCATATGTCGGCAAATAATCCCTTGTCTTTTCATTACAAGAGTAAAGGTTCAGGTTAAAACTGTACAGATTCTTGCTATCACAGTAATTGAAAACCCTTATGAGTCCTTCTGAGAAATCGTTAAGCTCTTTTGGAGAAAGTTCGAGGATTGTCCCTGTTCCATGAAAGACAGCAATGATCTCAAAGAGCCAGCTTCGCGATACAAAATTGACAATCCACGAGACATCCCCCGTCTCTCCCAGATATCGCAGTCCCAATTCCTTCTCTTTCTTTACGAGGTCTTTAAAGTATACCCCGCCATATCGTTTGTGATAATCCCTGGAGGCATTTATCACCTTTTCTTCCAGGGGAGTTGGATAATTCTGTCCCATCACCTGGAGGTGTGGATGCACCTGACTCCCACCCGACGGTGGCATGTAATTCCAACCAACAGACCAAGAGTCCACCTCATCACCCATTTCCCTTATCCTGGACATATAGCGCTGAGAAAGGCGGATTGCATCCGTGAGCATCACAGGATGAAATCCTTTCATGCCAACGAAATGATTTGAGGAAACCACAACAAGGGGATTGTGAAGGGTCCATGGAAAGATATTGGGGATCAACCATGCCTCTCCCTGATTAATCCTGCCTTCAGGGAAAATACCTGGCAAAAATTTCGGGGTGAACTTATCAACCAGTTCCGGACAGAATGGACAAGGCCTTTCCAGTGACTTTTCGATTATCGAATTCAGGTCAGTCCTTTCTGATGGAGAGAGAGCAAAATGAGATAAATCACAACGCTCCCCCAACAGGGGATCGTACCTGATCTCCATCTCAATCCTATCTTCCCTAAACTCCTTTAGTGGATTAAGAATAGTAGAAGCTACAGAAATCGATTTGAATTCAATCATACCTACTCCTTTATAACCTCCCCTGCACCTCGCAAGAAGAGATCCATGATTACCACTGATTTAGAAACCAGGGAGGCTCCCCGCGGATTGATGATCCATTGAAAGACGAAAGAATTTATAATGCCCAACAATGCCCATGCCATTTCCCTTGCATCCAAATCCTTGAGATTGGATTGTTCTATACCTGTAAGCATTACTTGAGTTACAAGATCAATAAAGGAAAGATATTTTTGGCGAAGGGCTTCTCCAAAATCTTCATTTACCGTAGCCTCCAGAGACCCTCTTTCTTTGATGAATATCGCAAAGAAGTCCCTGTTATCCTGAAAAAAGGAGAGCTGGGTTTTAATCAGACTTTCGATCTTCTTAAGGCTATCCCTGAACCTGTGAACCTTGTTCCCAATGCTAGAATATAAAAGATCTAGTTTTTCAATGACCATGGTATAATAAAGGTCTTCCTTGTTCTTGAAAAATTGGTATAGCGTTCCAATAGCGAATTCCGATTCCTGAGCAATCTCCGCCATCGTAGTATTGTGGAATCCCTTGCTTGCAAATAACCTCTCTGCTGCACCAAGGATCTCAGACCTTCTTGCCTGGTACTCCCTTTTCTTCCTGCTCACCTGTTGCAATGAAATTACCTCTTTGTAATATGTATTCTATATTTTGAATTTATATTCATATAATATTATATATCATTATGTCAAGATTTTTTCTCTTTCATGGAATCATTCAAAAGGGGATTTAAAAAGGATAGGGAATGGACTTTTTAGGAAGCCATAAAAGTTGATTCGGGAGAGAGTTTTTTTGGTGGCGGTGCAGGGATTTGAACCCCGGACACTGCGGATATGAGCCGCATGCTCTAACCAACTGAGCTACACCGCCCTTGATAGCCTAATACTCGTAGTTAATATCCAAACAAAAAATCTTTTGTGGAATCATTAAAAGGTTTTTTGAATTTCAGACAATTGAAAAAGGGGATTTAATTCATTAACTCATAGACCAAGATATAACTCTTGTCATTTCCAAATAATGCGTCACTAGAGGTTTGGATAATTCCAACCACCAATCTATCTTTCCCGTCATTATTTATATCCTTAATCTGAAAATCGGCAACATATCCGGGAATCTTTTTTGTTCTCCAATCCTCTGATAAACCCAGACCATCCCAGGTAAAACTATAAATTTCGCTGTCCTTATACATTCTGGTTCTTTCAAATAACTTTCCAGCACCTGGAATATTTTTTGCGACAATTACTGCATTTTCTCCTTTACGATTTTGAAGCAGTATCCGATTTTGAAGGTACAATCTAGTTTCAAGCCCCTCAAGGGAGTCAACCGGTTTCGTACCGCTCGGATACTTGGTTAAGAAGTTTTTTGTCCCTCCATATATTTCATCACTCTTCCACATCAACTCCCCGGTATTAGAAAAAACCTTCAAGTTATCGTAATTATCGATCAGAACAATCTCCTCTTTCCCATCTTTATCAACATCAATCAAGTTGAAACCATACACTATGGCGTCTTTGGGAAGGGGGATATTTTTTTCTTCCATGTATTTGTTGTCTTTCCATACCAGTTGAGTTACACCACCGTAAAAAATACCATCCAGCCCTGCCTTTTGGCCAAGAAGCATGGAACCATTTTTGGACGTCTCAATCACCTTAAAAAAATAGTTGATGCCTGGTTCAATCTTTACAAAATCTCCTTTTTGGAACTCCATAACAAAGGATTCCAGTCTGGTATCGACAAGGTTGGTTACAAAGATCTCTGAAATTCCATTTTTATTAATATCGGCCACATCAAGGGATAGATAGTTGTCGGATTTCTTTCCTTTAATCTTTTTTATCAATGCCAGCCTATCTTCTGAGTATCTATATATATATATGCTATCCTTGTCGATAACAACCGTTTCCTTTTTTCCATCCCCATCCACATCTCCAACAGCAATACCTTTAATCCCGAAGTCCAGCCTTTGGCTCTTCCAAAATCCCTTCTTGAGACGCAGAGGATCACCAGACATTACAAATTCAGAACCGGTATCGGAAGAAGGGCCCTTCCCCTTTTTAGGGACAAGAAATCCTGACATAAAAGCAGATGCCTCTTCACTGGCAGTAGGAGGTGGAGGTGAAGGTGGAGATGAATAGACAGAATAAGGTTTGCCTGTAATCCTGGAATTGGCCTTCAAAGCAAACTCACTGATTTCAGGAATTACATTATCCAGCCCTTTGCTTGTGGCAAATAGAGATGTTACGGATTTCTTCTCCTTCAGGTCAAACATCTTGGCATCAATACTAACACTATCTCCTATCTTAGTCAGGCTGCCCGAAATAATAAAATCCACACCAAGCTGAGTGCCGATCTTCCTTATCGCTTCTTCAGTTGTCGGACTCTCATTAATTTGAGACAGGACATCACTTACCAGTTTATTCTCAAGAACTACAACCTTACCCTCTACAGAAATCCTGGATGTAAGCATATCCAGGATTCCCTTCTTTAGATAATCCAAATTTTCCGAGCTGTTTATCTGGAATGGGAGCACAGCTACCTTCAGTATGTTGTCAGCATAAGTGAGGGAACAGAATATAAAGATAAATAATAGGATTAAGGAAGACAGTTTAATAAATCTCTGGGGCACCTTCTTCATAATTCTCCAAATCTCCCTCATCTCTCGCTTATCTCTATTAATACTCCAAAAGTTGATTTGGGGTGCAAAAAGGCTATCTTTGCCCCTCCTGCTCCCCTTCGGGGAGTTTCGTCAATCAGCTTCACACCCTTTTCTTTTAGCTCTCTCAATGCCTCTTCAATGTTTTCTACCTGAAGACAGATATGCTGAATCCCCTCTCCTCTCTTTTCGATAAACTTAGCTATAGCTCCATCTGGAGATGTGGATTCCAATAACTCCAGCTCACTGTCTCCTATTGGCAGAAATACGGTAGTAGCCTTTTGCTCTTCCACGGTTTCTGATCCAACAGACTTCATGCCCAGTATATCTTCATAGAACTTCAAAGCCGGAGCACAGCTTTTTACCGCTATACCGATATGGTCAATCTTCTTTATCTTCATTTGTTCTCCCTTTTCACTTCGTGAGCATTCAGCTATCAGCCAAAAAACAAATCCTTTAGTCCGCCTGATGCGAATTTATTATAACATATCTTGCTGATCCCCGAGTGCTGACCGCTGGACGCTTACTTTGCTTCTATACATTGGCGTTCCTTGATATCCTTTTAGCTATTGTCTCCACTGTCTTTTTTGCTAACAGATACGGATCTTCCTTTTTGTTTACGATATCTTCCAAGCGCTGTTCGAAAAAATCCTTATTTTCTGCTATTAAACTATCGAGATAACGGTATATTTCGTATTCAACCATCTTAATTATTTCGCATCGGATCCTTTCTTTCCGTCGGCAAGCCAGCATACCGCTTTTAACCAAAAACTCTCTATGTTCCTTAATCTTTTCAACAAGGGTATCGATGCCCTGATCTTCAGTTGCTATAGTCTTAATGACGGGAGGAGTCCATTCTCTTTCAGTTGAACTCAGTCCTAACATCATCTTAATCTCCGTAACCAATCTGTCGGCCCCATCCCTATCTGCCTTATTTACTACAAATATATCCCCAATCTCCATAATACCGGCCTTTATTGCCTGGATATCATCACCACCACCTGGCATTACAGCGAGAATCGACACGTCAGCAGTTCTAACAATGTCCACCTCGTCTTGCCCAACCCCTACGGTTTCGATAATAATATAATCCTTACCATAGGCATCAAGGAGCTTCACTGTGTCTGACGTTGCCCTGGAAAGACCACCCAGACTCCCTCTGGTAGCCATGCTGCGAATGAAAACATCCTCATCACTACTTACTCCCTGCATCCTTACCCTGTCACCTAGCAATGCCCCACCGGTAAACGGACTTGTTGGATCAATAGCTATAATCCCCACAGTATAGTTCTGACGCCTAAGCTCTTTTGTTATCCTATCGGTCAGCGTGCTTTTACCTGCTCCAGGAGGTCCGGTAATACCAATTATATAGGCATTGCCGGTAAGAGGATAGATTTTTTCCATTGCCTCAATCCCACCAGGCATCTCGTTTTCCACTAAGGTAATGAGCTTGGCTAACGCCCTAACCGATCCCTTACGTACCTCATCAACCAATTCCATAGTATCTCCCCAATCTATACTGTTAATATACCAAGTATTTATCCCTGAGACAGGTTCTCTCTAATGTAGTTTATTAGTGTTTGAGAAGACATACCAGGTCCAAAAATCTCAGAGACTCCGAGTTTTTTTAACTCAGGAACGTCATCTTCGGGGATAATACCCCCACCTAAAACCAATATATCACCTAGACCCTTTTCTTTCAAGAGTTCCATTATCCTCGGGAACAAAAAACCATGAGCCCCTGAGAGAATACTCAACAAAATGGTATCTACATCCTCCTGAAGAGCTGCATCAACAATCTGTTCCGGGGTTTGACGAATCCCTGTGTAAATAACCTCCATCCCTGAATCTCTTAAAGCCCGAGCGATAACCTTAGCTCCTCTATCATGGCCATCCAACCCGGGTTTGGCCACCAAAACCCTAATCCTTTTATCCTGATTCATCCAGGTCCTCCTTCCCAAATCGCCCCTTTTATTGCATAGATCAAAGAACCTTTATATTACCGAGGTTCCCTCATATTCACCAAAGACTTCTCGGAGCACATCACATGTCTCACCCAATGTTGCATAGGCTTTAACCGCATCGATTATCGGAGGCATTAAATTGGCATGCCCTTCAGCAGTCTTTCTTAACGCTAAGAGAGTGGATTGAACCTTTTGATTATCCCTGGTTGTCTTGAGCTCTTTAAGTTTTTTTATCTGAATAGCTCCAACCTCAGTATCAACCTTTAGTAAACCTTTGGGAAGTGGTTCCTCTACCTGGTAACTATTCATCCCTACCACCACTTTTCCTCCAGACTCCACTTCTTTTTGGTAGCGGTACGCACTCTCTTGAATCTCCTGTTGAATATAGCCTTTTTCTATAGCAGCAGCAGCTCCTCCTAATTCGTCTATCCTCTTAATATAGTCGGTTATCTTCTCCTCCATCTTTTTTGTCAGACTCTCTATATAGAAAGAACCGCCCATTGGATCCACTGTGTCGGTAACCCCGATCTCATGGGCTATTATCTGCTGGGTTCTCAAGGAAAGGCGTACTGATTCCTCTGTTGGTAGTGCTAAGGCTTCATCAAAGGAGCATGAAGCTAAGGATTGAGCGCCTCCCAATATGGCTGCCAATGTCTGAAACGCTACCCTTACAACGTTGTTGAGGGGTTGTTGGGCAGTTAGTGCACTGCCAGCGGTCTGGGTATGAAACCGAAACATCCATGATCTGGGGTCAGAAGCCCCAAATCTTTCCTTCATAATCTTTGCCCATAACCTTCTGGCAGCCCTATATTTGGCTATCTCCTCAAAGAAGTTATTATGGGTATTAAATATCCAGGAAATTCTTGGAGCGAAGTCATCTACCCTCAACCCAGCCTTTATCCCGGCATTTACATACTCGATAGCATCTGCAAAGGTGAAGGCTATCTCCTGTACTGCCGTGGCACCGGCCTCCCTCATATGATAGCCTGCTATATTTATAGTATTCCATTTAGGTACATGTTTTGAGCAGTACTCAAATATATCGGTAATCAACCTTAGGGACGGACCCACCGGAAATATATATGTTCCTCTGACCGTATACTCCTTTAATATATCGTTTTGAATCGTGCCGTTCAGCTTCTCAGGGCCTATCCCCTGTTTCTCTGCAACTGCTAAATACATTGCCAGGAGTATGGCGGCCGGGGCATTAATAGTCATAGACGTACTCAATTTATCCAAAGGGAGTCCGTTGAAAATCGTTTCCATATCAGCAAGAGAATCAACTGCTACCCCTACCTTTCCTACCTCACCCTGGGAAAGAGGATGATCCGAATCATAGCCAATCTGGGTAGGCAGATCGAATGCCACACTCAGTCCTGTCTGTCCCTGTTCAAGAAGATACTTATATCGTTTATTGGTTTCGTCTGCTGTTCCATACCCGGAGTACTGTCTCATTGTCCACAGCTTTCCAAGGTACATTGATGGATGGGGAGCTCTAGTAAAAGGATATTCACCCGGGAAGCCTATCTCTTCAAGATAATTGATATCTTTGGTGTCATCCACAGTATAAAGGGGCTTAATCTCCATACCCCAATCCGTCTCAGCCTTCCTGAAGGTATGCTTTCCCAGACAGTCTTTGTTCCACCTTTTTGTTTCTTCTTGTATCTTTTCTATATCCTCTTCTATCACAAGTCCTCCCAGGATGGTCATCCTATTCAACCCTTGTCAGAAACATTCTTGAAGCCGTAACAGTCCCCATAAACCCTGCTACATTTGGACCCATTGCATGCATTAATAGAAGATCCTTAGGATTAGCTACTTATTCTATCACACCAAGAACCGTATCCGCCTGAACCGTCTGCCCCACTGATACATTTAATTCTTTTATTGTGCCAGACACAGGAGCAACCACTGGAATTTCCATCTTCATTGCCTCCAATAATGCTATCTGACTGTTCTCTTCTACCTTGTCTCCAACTTTTACATCTACTGCTACTATCTTTCCCACCATGGGAACCACTACTGGTGTTCCTTTAGATTCATCAGCCACTTTAGTTTTACCTCCTCCTTTTAATTGCGCTTCTATTAATCTCTCACCTTCCCACAAACTTGGGAGCCCTCTTTTCAACGAATGCTGTCATCCCTTCTTTCTGATCAGCGGTTGAAAAGGCAACTCCCATTGCATCGATGTCTCTGTATACCCCATCCGGATCAGGAGAATCCTGAGCTTCATTAAGGGCTTGTTTAGCCAGCTTTAAAGTAATCCCACTCTTTGATGCAATATTACGGGCCAAGGACTTAACCTCATCCAAAAACTTATCTGCAGGGAAGACCCTGTTTGCCAATCCAATACTTTGGGCGGTCTTTGCATCAATAGGGTCTCCAACGAAGACCAACTCCTTTGCCATCCTCATCCCAACAGCTCGGGCTAAACGATACATTCCTCCCGCACCGGGAAACACCCCTATTTTTATTTCAGGGACACCGAATTTTGCCTTTTCTGATGCAACTATAAAGTCACAGGCCAAAGCCAGTTCACACCCCCCTCCAAAGGCAATTCCATTTACTGCAGCTATCACTGGTTTGGGCATCCTCCCAAGGGCATCAAATGAGTCGAACAAAGCCCTTGCCCATTCTCGGGCTTCACAGGGACCGGCATCTTTAAGCTCTTTTATGTCTGCACCAGCGGCAAATGCCCTTCCCTGACCGGTTACAATAATAACCCTCACTTCTTCATCTTCCTTCAAGATTTCTGCCGCTTTTCTCAGGTCTTTACCCACTTCGGCATTGAGGGCATTCAACGCATCAGGCCTATTCAGGGTTATAACCGCTATTCCGCCCTCCTCTTTTGAAACTATTATATTCTTATATTCCATAACAACCTCTCCTTGAATGTAACAAATCTGTAAAATTACTTAAGGCAAAAGAACCCACCCTTTACTGTAATCACCTTTATTGTTAGAGAGCTTTAAAAAAGTATGCAACTTCTAATTACTATTGTCAAGGGGGTTTTAGAGAATTTTTTTAAACGCCCAGTTCTCTAGCTATGACGATCTGCTGAATCTCTGAAGTCCCTTCAGTAATGGTTAAAAGTCTTGCATCCCGCCAATGGCGCTGAATAGGATATTCCATTATGTATCCATATCCACCATGGATCTGCATGGCTTCACTGGTAACCCTTTGAGCCACCTCACTCGCGTAGAGTTTTACCATTGAAGCCTCTTTCATACACTCTTTCCCCTGATCAAACAACCAGGATGCCCTGTATGTCAACCATCTGGCAGCCTCAATCTCCATAGCCATCCTGGCCAGCTTGAATTTGGTTACCTGAAAATCCTTTATGGGTTTGCCAAATTGGATCCTTTCCCCAGCATATCGAATGGATGCATCCAAGGCTGCCCTTGCTACCCCGATACACCTTCCACCATAGGAAATCCTTCCACTCTTGAGGGTAGCTATCAGGTAGGGGAACCCCTTTCCTTCCTCTCCCACCAACTTATCTTTTGGAACCCTGCAGTCCTCGAAAAGCAACTCTGCAGTGTCAGCCGATCGGTTCCCTACTTTCTTCAACTTTCTGGTAACAGAATAACCAGGGGTGCCTTTATCTACAATAAGTATGCTTACTCCGCCTTTGGAGCCCTTGCTTTTATCTGTGTATGCGGCTACACAGATAAAATCGGCAATACTTCCATTGGTGATGAATATCTTCCTGCCATTTATCACATAATGATCCCCATCCTTTACTGCCGTTGTCTGTATTGACGCTGCATCAGAACCGGCATTGGGTTCTGTAAGGCCAAATGCCGATATCCTCTCCCCTTTAATGGCTGGGACAAGATACTCCTGTTTCTGTTCCTCTGTTCCATGCTCAAGAATCATGGACGTACCAAGGCTAGATTGGACAAGAAGCCCGGAACCTATCCCAGAGCACACCCGCATAAGCTCTTCTATGTAGATATTTTCAGTGAGCTTATCTGTCCCTGCAGCGCCGTACTTTTCAGGATACCTGACACATAGGAAACCCAGCTTTCCAGCCTTGGGAATTATCTCCACAGGATAGACCTCTGTCTCTTCTGCCTCTTCAACCAGTGGTCCTATCTCATTTTCAGCGAAGTTTTTTATCGCCTCCCTAAATATCCTTTGCTCCTCCGTAAACTCAAAATCCATTTCGTTCCCTCCTTAAAGTAAAATCCTCTCTAACCGCGATCATTGCCATATAACATCACACAGGATACAGAAGGATGTCCCCCAAGGGTATGAGCCAATCCAATTTCAGCATTTTTAACCTGGCGCTTATCCCCTTTCCCCTGTAACTGTTTGTATATCTCATAGCTCATCCTCAAGCCACTTGCCCCAACAGGATGACCAAAGCACTTAAGCCCACCATCAGTATTGACAGGAAGCTCCCCATCAAGAGCAAAAGTTCCGGCATCGATATCCTCTTTTGCCTTCCCTTTGGGGCTGAACCCCAGATCTTCATAAATAATAAGCTCAGTAATAGTGAAACAATCATGAACTACAGCAAGGTCTATCTCCTTGCGGGGGTTTTTAATGCCTGCCTGCTCGTATGCCTGTTTGGCTGCTATTTGAGTCACTTCAAAACCTGTCCAATCAAACCCTGGCTGGAAATGGGGCATCATGCTATTTTGAGAAAGCCCTATCCCTTTTATATAGATAGGATCATCCCTGAACTTTTTAGCCAAGTCAGCCCTGGTAATAATCGCCACGGCAGCACCATCGCTATTACCACAGCAATCAAACAGTCCAAGTGGCCAGGCAATAATAGGAGCTTTTACGGCTTGCTCCAGGGTTATCTCCTTTTGAAAATGGGCCTTTGGATGCATACTCCCGTTTTTGTGATTCTTGACTGCGATCTTGGCTATAGTCTCTTTACCTTCCTCTGGACTAAGACCATAGGTATGAAAATACCTGGTAGCAATAAAGGCAAAACTACTGGGAGCTGTCCTCCGCATCTCCATCACAGGATGCATCCCCCGTCCAATCCCCAATCCTGGAAAACCTGTATCCTTGAGTTTCTCAAAACCGACGGCGATGGCAATATCATACATGCCGCATGCCACAGCAAAAGAGGCATTCCTAAGAGCCTCATGCCCGGTGGCACACCAGTTCTCCACTCTGGTTATGGGTATCCCCTGAAGTTTGAGGGGTTCGGCCAAAGCAAGCCCTCCCATCCCTACCCAATGGGCACCGACTGTTCCAAGCCAGGCAGCCTGAATATCCTTAGGATCAATACCCGCATCCTCATATGCCTCATAAGCCGCCTCTATTATCATATCTTCAGGGCTTTTATTCCAGTTTTCACCAAACTTACAACACCCCATCCCGATTATGGCAATCTTATCCTTGATACTTTCCATTTTGTTCCCTCCTTATCTTGCCGGCCTGCACTTCCAGAAATAGTTATAAAACCCTCCTTCTCTGTGAAATCTTCTGAAAGTCATCTCCACTGGCAACCCTACATTAACCTCTTTCGGATTACAGTCGGTCATCAGACAATAGATCCTTGCTCCTCCCTCCTCTGATTCGACAATCGTCTGAACTGTTGGAGGATCTACACCACCAGCAAGGTTATCCAAAGAATAGGTAAACACCTTGCCCTTCTTATCAGAAAGTCTCACCTCTTCAAACTCATCCCGAGAATGACACCCAAAACACACCCTCTGAATTGGGAAAGAAACAAGCCCACAGTGCTTGCATTTGCTCCCGTGGCAGCTTAAAACCCACTTTTGGGTCCTCCACATTACCGATGCTGAAGGAAAAAGCTTTATAAACTCCTCTGGTAGAGATACAAGCTGCCGATAAGCAAGGTATTTTTCGTAACTAGACAACATCATCTTCAATCCCACACTCCTTTTGACCCCTCGCTTGTTTTTCACTTTTTCAATTGCATCTGTAACTTGTATTATAAAAACATCGCTCCCATCTCCATAGCTAGCCAGAAGAATCCTATCACCGGCTTTTGCCTCTTCCAGGGCTGAAACCAGAAGAACCAAAGGCTGTGCAGTCCCAACATTTCCAATAGTCGTAATCAAAGGATCCTGAAGCTGGGTCCTTGGATCAAACCCCAGGCTCTTTGCCAAATCCAAATGACTTCGGGCATCAGGGCTGTATAACACCACCTTGGTAAAATCCTTCGGAGTCAGCCCACTTTTCTTCATAATCCCAGAGATTGCCGCCTTCATATTCTTCGTATAACCATTAATCAATACCCAACGATCTTCCCATGAACGGACAAAAGTATCCTGATCTGTTCTCCAAACATCGGTAATATCATCAGACACGGAGTAAACATCTTCTATAGTGGCTATAACATCTGAATCTCCTAGAAGAATGGCTGCTGCACCATCTCCAAAGGTCTGCTCATCAACAGAACGAGGAGTTCCAAGCCTGCAGTCAGCGGCAGTTACCATAATACTCTTTGCTTCACCACTTTTGATGGCATTGAGCGCCGCTCTCACCGCAGAGGTCCCTGCCCTAAGAGAGTTTGCAAAATCACTCGTCCAGATTTCCTTGTTTAAATCGGCAACGGTAGCCACTATGGACGAGCATGCCTTCTCCTTATACGGCGAAGTCGTTGAGGCAAAGAACAACCCTTCAACCCCTTGGCGATCTTCTCCATTTAAGCAGTTTATAGCAGCCTCTACAGCCATAGTCAGGCTATCCTCATCATGATTCGCAACGCTCCTTTCGCCACCTATGGAACGGGTGCCCCATGCATTACCGATTATATCTCTATTCATTCTAGAGATGGGTATATATGCCCCGTATGATTTGATTCCAACCATAATTACCTCCTTAACCTAAAAGACATCTAATGACTATCGCCATAGGAAAATATAGAAATTCCGAGTTTCCGAGACCTGCATAACCTACCGAGAGCTTTGAAGAAGTACCCCTGAGAGCGAACATCGTCAAAAACCGGAAGTCGTAAATCGTGAATCGTGAATGGATGCTATACCTTTTATTTTTATTTACGACTCGCGACTTACGATTTACGATCATAGATGGGTCAAAAAATGTATGCTGAAGCGAAAAGGGGTAATTTTTCAAAGCTCTCTTCCTATGAAGTGAAAGACAATATCCTTCCTAAAAAAAATAAGGAAAACCCTTTTTAAATGGCAAGATTAAAGAAAAAAATCTGAATGAGCATTCATTCAAAAAATTACCACACACATCGAAAGTTGTCAAGATTTTTATCGTCTCTTAACTGCTAACAGATCCGATATGTTGGCCTTTCCAGGTGCGCTTTTTTACAACTGGGGCAACAACTAGGAGGGGTAAATCCATCACCGATGAGTGGTCATATACCTCACGATCCACCATAGCCTATTTTTACTCTTTCACCTTCGACTATAACCGGCACTTCCCGCACTCCATTGGAAACCTTGAGCATTTCCTTAAGTTTGTTCTTGTCTTCAAGAACATCCATGTAAATAGCACCCTCACCGTAAGCCGACCTGGCTTCCCTTGTGTAGGGTCAACCTGCTTTACCGTAAATAATGATTTTATCTCCCATATTTTATCCTCCTTATACAAAGCTGAGGAATCTCAGAAAATATTTTCTGAATGCCTCTATTCATAAAGGATCCTCTTTGAAGTGAATATTAGCAGAATATTTACAATTCTCACATAAGACAATTACTTTTAAACCAGTAACTGTTCGAAGGTTATAATTCAAATCTACCGTCAGAGAAAAGTTTTACACAAGCTTCAACTACTGTTCGATCATAAAGGACATTTTTATTCATTGAAATTTCTTCCAGAGCTTTATCTACACCGAGAGCCGGACGATAGGGCCTGTGGGAGGATATAGCTTCAACAACATCCGCTACAGCCACTATTCTTGCTTCATGGAGAATGTCTATTCCTGAGAGGCCCTGGGGGTATCCTGAACCATCCATCCTTTCGTGATGCTGGAGTACGATTTCAGCCAATGGCCACGGGAATTCTATATCTTTCAATATGTTGTAACCTATCTGGGAATGAGTCTTAATCAGTTCAAACTCGCTCGTGGTTAACAGACCCGGCTTACTGAGAATCTCAGACGGTAAAGCAATCTTCCCGAGGTCATGAATCATGCTTGACATTCGGATAGTATTAATACTTTCCTTTGAAAGGCCCATATCTTCAGCTATAGCACAAGAAAGATCTCTCACACGGCGTTGATGGCCAGCAGTATAAGGATCCCTAATTTCAATTGTCATTGCCATCGCCTGAATGATCCCTTCCGTGGCTATTTTCAACTTATTAAGAGTTGTTTGGAGTTCTCCGGTACGCTCCAAGACCGCCTGCTCTAAATTCTCACGTTGAATCCGATTCTTAATCTCCAATTCTCTACGCCTTAAAGCATTGGCTATACTTATCATTAACTCGTTGTGCCTAAACGGTTTAATAATGTAACCGAAAGCCCCTATTTGTAAAGCAGTCTCTGCAATATCAGTATCATCTACAGCACTGACCATAATAACTGCTGTCTCCTGATGCTCGGCAAGAACATATCGAATTAAGTCTAACCCAGACTCGCCAGGCATATTCACATCACAAAGAATAAGATCAAAACCTTGATCCCTAATGAATGTCCGGGCCTCTGCTGCATCGGCAGCTAGAGCGCATTTGTATCCACTCATATCCAGCATCTCACCAAGCAGGCGCCTGATAGCCGCCTCATCGTCAACAACCAATATTCTTGCCATATTAATCATCCAATCTTGATGGCTTCGTAACACCCGATGTATTCAGGCCCACCTGCTGCGCTATCTCAGCCGCCGAAACGCCAAGCTCATCTCTGCCCCGCAAGGCAATTACAGCTCGGGTATCGCTAAAGAAACCGTGTCTTATCCTGATCGTCATCAAATATATCGGCTTTGTTGATCCCCCGCACTATGATGTGATGCAAAGCACCGAGAATATCTCATCGTGCTTGTCGGGGCATTATACGGATTCTATAGAAAAACCACTGCCTGTCAAGTAATTTATTGATTAGAAACAATGTCCCTGAGTACTTCCCCAGAATGGTCGCCGTCGCCTGCATACCCTTGTTGGATGCATCATTGTCGTTTGGCTAGGGCAGAATTTCCCCAGTTTTTACGGAGAACCTGTAAGTTTGATTATCTGTTGTCTTGAGAAATAGGACAGCATGCTTGTCATCGAACTTTAGCTCAGACCTCCAAAAGAAGTGGCTCACTGTATGCCTCAGTTTTGATTCGTCATGAATCAGGTCTTTAATCCGGTACTTTTTGATTTCCTTTCCGTTCTTGTGAAAGGAAAGAGCCAGTTGATGAGTGGATGAAGCCCACGGTCCCATCTGAACAAGATACTCGCCGTCGGAGTTGGGGAAGACCTCGAATGCATACCAGTCCACGGTCCAGATCGGGGTATTTGAGTCGTCATTCTTATAAAGCCCTGAGTGCTTGTAGACTTTTCTAATTTCGGGATCGTGTTCGGCCACTCCGTCGGGCGCCAACATAACGAAGACGTATTCCTGGTTATCGGTTACTTTGTTGAAGTCACGTGGTGGCAAAGGGCTGTCAGCAAACGCTTGGGCGTAGAAAAAGAGCACTGCTACGATGATGTGTAGAATTTCAATTAGCCTGGAGATTGGATTCATTATGACCTTCTCTCTTTCTCTCTTTTCTCTGCACCCAACGCCTGGTTAGCTGTTTTTCTCTTTGTTCTTAGTCGTCTTTATGCCCAACACGGTGTAAAGAGGACAAACGCCAACTAGGCTCGTCAACAAGAAAACAATGACGAAAATGCCCAAGAATCTTGTTCCATGCATATCCACGAAAGGTAACGTGGTAAACGGCATTTGGATATTCTATTCTTAATGGCCGGGCCATAGGATCACCTTAGCATACTATTTACTTATAAATCAAGACATGTCCCTAAGTTCCCCCTTAACAAAAAACGGCGCATGGTTCGAGGTAAATATCGGCGGATCATTTTTGATAATAGCGGAAACAGCCTTGTGCTTTTTAAACTCATTATCCAGAAATTCCCTCACAATCTTTCTGTCCCATCCCTTAGGATGCTTGAAATCTGTGTAAAGAGAGAGGTCACCCTCGTAAAACCTGCCGGTTTTAAATTCATCAGCATCAGGGGCGCCAACCGGCATATTGAATATCGCAAGGTTAAGAAAACCTATCTCTCTGCTGTGTCTGACCGTAAATTCGAGTGTCTTCCCTGCCTCTGTCAATGTCTCGGAAGGTGTGCCGAAAAGAAGATACACATAAGTTGCTATCCCTGCCTTTTTGAGGTTCTTTAAGACCAAAGACGCGGTCCCAAGATCGATGCCTTTTTGCATTTTGTCGAGTACTCCCTGATCTCCCGATTCGATGCCGAGCTGAAGCATCACACAGCCTGACTTTTTCAATGCCGTGCAGAATTCAATGTCCGCGAGATGTTCGCTGATCCGGGCAAAGCCGTACCATCCTGCCCCGGGAGGCTTGTCCATAAGGGCCTTCATAAGAGCAGCGCTTATGGAATTGTCGAGCAGATGAACAAGTGCCGGCTTTATCTTTGCCGACAATACTTCAATATCATCCGCGCTCTTGAGAACAGGAACAGGGGTGTACGGATTGCCCTCAGCTTTTTCAGGGCAGAAGGAACATTTATTCCAGAAACATCCGCCCGATCCGCTGTATGGAAGTATCAGCCCCGGCGAAAGATAATCGTTTACAGGCAGAGAATCGTATTCAGGTCTGTAATATCCTTCTGTGATTTTATCAACTCCCAAAAACGACAGCAGAGGCTTTTCACCTTGACCTGCAATCAGGCAATCAACCAGGCCTTTGAAGGGATTTCTCCAGCCGGGTCTTTTCATCCATGACGTAATGAGGCCTCCGCCAAGGACAATTTTCACGCCCGGAAATTCCTTCCTCAAAAAACCTGCCATCGCAAAGACAGACAATGCCTGGCTCAGGTAATTCAGCGAAAATCCCATTACAGAGGCGCTTTTCTCCTCAAGAAGCCCGGAAATCCGTTTGGTGAAATAAGTATAAAATGGGTTCTGATCCGGTGTTTCCGCAGCCCTGATAAGGTCGCTGCTCTTTACCGGAGAGAGTTCATGATGCCGGTAATTTGCGAGGCCCAAGGTTGCGTTGTTCCGGGATGCGGACATTTCAAGGACACGATTGATATCAGTGACGGTGCGTTTATAACGGTCGAAATTACCGCAGATATGACTCTCTTTAAGCGACCGGAGATTCTTTGAGAGATTGCGGAACGCACGGTCCGTCCATTTGTCGGATATTGACTGGGGCTGATGAATGAGGTAAAGGAGTCCCTCTAAATTTGCATCAAGGACCCGGTGTTTTATCCCGTGCCGATGGAGTGCGCCTGAAAGCTTGGCAATGCCTGCCGGCGGCTCGGAAGGCTTTGCAACAGGAGGATGTACAAGGATCATAATTTCTTTATCGCTTAATATACATGTAGGAATAGGGTAGGAATAGGGTCTGGTCTTGAAATATCATAAGGTGATAATGGTTGTCCATCAGACAGTAGGCATGACACAGCCAGCTATATTTCTTAATGACGGCATTAAGCACAAAAAGAAAATTCTCCCTGTCTTGATCGCTAATAAATATCTTGTTCCGTGCATTTCCATGAGAGGTCACGTGGTAAAGGGCATTTGGATATTCTATTCTTAATGGCATGGCCATGTGATCATCCATGGATACTATTTACTTATAAATCAAGATATAACTAACCACTTCCAAAATTAAAAAATGTCAAGAAAAGGGTTGCGTCCCCTTTACCCCCCTTTACCCGAAAGCCCAAGCTCAGTCATTTTCCTCATCATTCCAGGGATTGATAATGGACAATTTACTTGCTTGAAAGTCCTCTTCATTCCTTGTCACTAAGATGAGATTATGAGTATAGGCTGTAGCAGCAATAAGGCTGTCTATTGAAGACATGGGCATCCCTTCTTTTTCAGCTTTTCCTTGCATTACGCCCCAATTCTCGGCAACAGTGATATCAATGGAATGAATACGATCTTGGTAATTCTCTAATAGGGTATTGAGCCAATCTGTCAATCTTTCTTTCTTCTTCGATTCATGGAGTTTGGTCAATCCTTTTCGGATTTCACCGATGGTAAGGGAACATAAAAATAATCGTTCTGATGGGATACTATTTATCCACATAATTACCCTTGAACTGGGAGCAGGTTTCACGATCTCTGATATTACACAAGTATCCAGTAAATAATTCACAGTTCGATACTCCTTGGGTAATCTTGTCGTCTTTCAATTTCAAAATTTTCGTCCATTTTGGGACAGTTTAATAAAAACTCTTTGAAACTTGGTTTATTAGAAACTAAATCATCATAATCCTTAGCTGAAAGGACAACAACTGCCTTTGCTCCTCGACGTGTCACATACTGAGGACCTATCTTCAACGCATCTTCTACAACCTTACTGAATTGTGCTTTGGCATCTTGTAATTTCCAAATTGCTTTCATAACACCCTCCTATTATAAAATATCTAGTTAGACTAGTCTAAATATGAATGATTGTCAACACTCTTTTGAAGGATTAATGGAGGTTTTCTATTTTAAGGGGCTAATTAGGAAAGCTCACCGGGGCACGTTTTTTTGCGCATCCTGTGCAGCGACTCTTTACCCGCTGTCCCTTTCAGGTTCATCAGGTAGCTGGGCTCCATGCCATACAGCAACGATCCATACGGTCTTATCCTTGGTTCTATAGAAAAAACGATAAGGCCTTACAATTACCTCGCGAAAAGGCAAGTCCGGGAACTCCGGTAGCAGCCTTCCGGACTCGGGAAACTCCCTAAGACGGGAAAGCGTTTTCTCTGCCTTTTGGCGAAAGCTTACCGCTGCCGAGGGGTTGTCTTGGTGAATATAGGCAATAGCTTCAAGAAACTGGCGACGAGCTGTGGGGGTAAATAGGATTTTCAAGGTTTTGCCGCATCGAGAAAACGGTCAGCCTCTTTCAGCACGTCGTCAAGCTCATGGCCTATACCTGCCTCTATTTCTTTCTCCCCTCTGGCCAACAGGTGCAAAACACCCATTTCGTGCTGTGAGTTCTGATAGACTTCCATGCTGACCATGACTGCTGTTGCTCTTCCTCGTTGGGTGATGAAAACAGGTTCTCTCGAAGATGACACACTCTTGACCACATCGCTGGCGTTTTGTCTAAGATCGGAAATTGGTATAATTTTGGGAACGGTTAGCATTGGTTGTACCTCCTATAGTAATACTAATAGTACTACCAACGGATAATTTTGTCAAGAATTTGTTTCATCTATTTGTTGATTAGAAACAATGCCCCTAAGTACTCTCCATAATTAAGTATTGTGTCCCCAGAATTACCCAGAATTGCCTGTCCAGAATTGCCTTTATCTTTTCAGAAATATTATAGTTCGTCGCCATATCTTTTACGAAATCCGCACTACCATACACTAACCGCCTTTCCATTTCCCCCTTCATCGCCTCTTTCTCTTTGTAGGGAAAAAGCAGGGCCAGATATTTTTTTAAAATCATCCTCGTCCTCAAATATATCCTAGCGGTTGTTTCCTCGTGTAAGTACATGATAGACATGTTCTTTAGGAGCTACTCTTGCAGTTCTCGGCATATTTTAAGGTACCTTCAGTTACCGCCTTCGTCAACTAAATAGAACCGTCCCCGTTATTGCCCTTAGTGCCGCTTAGTGCCCGTTTTGTCAACAATGCCTTATTCTGTTTAGTAAAGAAACATTGGCTTGCCGAAAATATACGCTACTTTCGGGCGATACTGCTCCGTATCATAAAGTTCCTCAACATCTACGCGTTTGAAACCTTTTGCAAGTGTATCAATAGGAATGGTTGTATATTTTCCTTCAAGCAACGCAACCATCTTTCCAAATTCGCATTTAATGATGAGGTCAGTGGCCAAATTGGCAAAACTTGTTGCTACCATGCGATCAAGCGCGTCCGGTTCACCGCTGCGCATGAGATACGCCAGCTGCTGATAAATAACTTGCATTCCTGTCAAGTTCTGCAGCGCCTCACTCGTGATTGCTCCAATACCGCCAAGTTTTTTGTGACCATAGGCGTCCTCTTGCCCATACTCAACAATCTTTCCGGCAATCATTTGCGCCCCTTCGGAAATCGTCATAATCGCATAGTTGCTGGGATTGTTGCGCTTGTCCTCCATGAGAAGACTTGCCAGTTTCTCTGGATCGAAATGCACTTCAGAAATAATTGCGCGGTCAACGTTGGCAAGATACGCAGAGATGAGAGACGTTTCGCCGGAGTTGCGCCCAAAGAGTTCAACAACGGCAATGCGCTCATGTGAACCTGTCGACGTTCGCAGAGCGGTAATAAAATTCACGCTGCGCGTTACTGCTGTTGAAAAGCCAATGCAGTAATCTGTTCCATAGACATCGTTGTCCATTGTTTTAGGAATAGCAACAATAGGAATGCCTTCCTGATGCAGCCGCACGGCATAACTTTGCGTATCATCACCGCCGATGGTTACAAGCGCATCAATGCCAAGATGCTCGATGACTTTGATCACATGTGGGGTGAAATCTGCCGGCGGGTCATTCTCCATCAGTGGGTGATTCGGGTCTTGAAGAAATTTTGGCACTTCACTCCAGCGAACCCGGCCTGGATTTGTGCGTGAGGTGTGAATAAATGTGCCACCAGTTCTATCAATCGTCCGCGTGTTGGCTTTGTTTAAGGGTATCACACACAGGCCATTATCCGCCGCATCAAGATTGTAGTGAAGCAGTCCTGCCCAGCCGAGACGGATTCCAAGGACTTCGTGTCCGGCATCAGCCGCACGATATACGAGTGCCTTAATACAAGGATTTAAACCGGGGACATCGCCCCCACCGGTTAGAACGCCAATTCTCATTGTTTGTTATAACCCCATTCAAATTGCGGGCGGCCACCCTTTTCATTGGAGACAATAATGATCAGAATTTAATAATACACCTGTATGGGTAGTGATTCATACTGCCGTTTTCTTCTCTATCTTCGCAGTACCGTGGTGTATCAATCAGCACCCTGCTTCTCGACAATCTTTTTCACACGGTCTAGGGCGCGGCGTATATATGTTTCATCAAATTTTCCCACAGGAGATGATATCTCGAAGATTCTTTTCGGGATGCGCAGTTCGTCCAAGGAAAACCCTTCTTTTGTTTTAAACCGGTACTTTTCGCGATAAATTTCCGTACCGATCCTGTTGATGTCTTCAAGTTTCAACTCGAATCCAAGTAAAGGAAGCAGTTTCGATACAATGTCAGGCGTATAGATTCCCCTCGCGAAAAAACAGACGACCAGGCTTGATAATATCTGACGCCATCTTTCCTCCTCTAATAGCATATCGGCGAGCTCCTCGGAACTGACTTGTTTTTGGGCAAGCACTTTCTGGTCAATGCTGTAGCCTGCATTGTCCAGATGGCTGTGTCGCAAGCCGATTAAATTTCCTACATGAGTAGCGGGGCCCGTATGGTATCCTGCCATTTCATTCTTTCCAAAGGCCAGGGCAGAATCTCTATTTCCATATAATGAGGCAGCGTATTCAGCACCCTTTGCCAAGGCCATGTAAAACTCATTGGGTTGCTCAGTGATCAATCTAGTCGCATTGATGTATGGCACCGGATCTCCCCAGGAAAATTTAATCCCCATCGTTTCTTTTTCAGAGATAAGTCCCAGTTCCTGTGCCTCCGTTGCCCATGCCAGAACGACACCAGTGCTTATGGCATCCATCCCCCATGTCTCGACACTATCCATCAATTTCAAGATGCCCTCGGGATCGGAAATACCCAGCATGGAGCCTAATGAATATATAGGTTCATAGTCGTAGGATATCATGGACGTCTTATAGTAATACGGTTCATCCTTATATGGTTCTCTGAGTGCAGCGATATGGATGCATCCCACAGGACAATGAGAACATGCCAACCGCCTGCCTAAATATCCCGCTGCAAACGCCTCACCGGAAATCATATCCGCTTTCTCAAAGGTTGCCTCTTTTAGATTTCTCGTGGGGAAACCGCCGAATTTATTCAGTGCTATGATATTCTCGGCGGTTCCCAGATCGTGATATTTCTTCATGACCGGAGATTCTACCGCTGTCTGATAGATTTCCTCATACATTTTTCGGTAAAGCTTTGTGTCGGCAACAGGCACTGATGATTTTCCGGAGACGGCAACCGCCTTGAGTTTTTTACTTCCGAAGACGGCGCCCAATCCCAATCTGCCAAAATGACGATACGTCTCCGTCGTCACACTGGCATATGAAACAAGGTTTTCCCCCGCCTTGCCGATTCGCATGATTGTGCGCAAGCCTCCTCCCGTCTCATTCTCTCTGATGATACGTCCGGTTGCGGAACTGCCCATCCCCCACAGTGAAGAGGCATCGCGAAAGTACACCTTGTTCCCATGAATGGATAAATAAATGGGGATATCACTGGCACCTTTAAAGACAATGGCCCCGTATCCGGCCATACGGATTGCAACCGCGCTTCTACCGCCACAGTGGCTCTCTCCCAGATTGCCGGTATGGGGAGATTTAAACATGGCGACTGTTTTGGAGGCCAGAGGGAACAATGACGTAAGAGGACCAACCGCGAATATGATCGGGTTTTCCGGACCGATGGGATCGCAACCTGTTGGACATTCTTCATGAAGAAGCTGTATAGCCACGCCAGTACCTCCGATATACCTGTCAAAAAGTTCAGGCCTCTTTTTTGTCATGAAGGTTCTATTTGATAGGTCTATATAAAGGATATTGGCAAGGGGATCATCTTTTAACATGGCCCACCCCCTCCTTTTTCTTCAATCCCAAGACCTTGTGGGGACAGAATTTGACGCAGTAACCGCAGTGGATACATATCATGGGTTTATTCGTAGTATCATCCCATAAAATGGCTCCAATGAGGCAGGCATCTCGGCAGTACCCGCATCCTATGCATTTCTTCATGTCGAGGCAAACGCCCCCTTCTTTTCCTGGTTCAAGGGCATTCGTAGGACAGACTTTAGCACAGGGCGGATTATCACAGGCCCTGCAGACAATGACGGTAAAACCCCGCCTCATACCTCCAACGGATTTCACGGCAATACAGGCCTTGGTTAATCCGGCCTCGTCCTGCCTTCGTGAGCATGCGAACATGCAACATTGACAGCCGACACATCTTTCCGTTTCCAATACCGCAAGTCTCATTGACTTGTTTCTTTCTCGAATAGAGTCTCGAATAGGGTCGCCCATTACCTATCTCTCCGTTCGCTCATTATATTCATTGTTAGGTTGCTGTCACCTTTTTCTTTAAAATTAAAGCATCTAATTCAATCAGTATTATTTTGGAACCAGGGATTAAAGGGGATTAAAGGGGACGGTTCTCTTTATTTTTCCTCCATCCTCTTTGTCGCCCCATCCGCTTTATCTTTTCAGAAATATTATAGTTCGTCGCCATATCTTTCACGAAATCCGCACTACCATACACTATCCGACTTTCCATTTCCCCCTTCATCGCCTCTTTCTCTTTGAGCATTCCTCGTACAAACTCTCGATATTTTTTCCTCCGCTCTCTTTCCTCTCCAGACAACTGAGGATAAACAGGATGCTCATCTATAAGGACATCCCTCTTTCCGTAAGCATACGCCCGATAGCTGCTCCATGTATAATCCTTCGGGTCTTCCACCATCTTTGCCCGTACAGGATTCAATTCCACATAGCTGCCGCAGGCAAGCAGATACTCGTCCTTTGAAATTATAATGCTCTTGTATCTGTCCTGCCAGAAATGCCCCGTATGATTATTTTTTCGCTTATAATGCCTAGCATAGGATAGGTTAATCCCTTTCATTATTTCGGATAAATCGCCACCTCCTTTAGATGGCTCAATGATCAGATGCACATGGTTGGTCATCATAACGTAGTGATATAACTTAAAATGGTATTTCTCTTTGTAGCGAAAAAGCAGGTCCAGATATTTTTTGAAATCATCCTCGTCCTCAAATACATCCTGACGGTTGTTCCCTCGTGTCAGTACATGATAGACATGTTCTTTAGGAACTACTCTTGCAGTTCTCGGCATATTTTAAAGGTACCCTCAGTTACCGCCTTCGTCAACTAAATAGAACCGTCCCCGTTATTTCCTGAGACGATTCTATAGAAAAACCGACTGCTTGCCAAGTAAATTATTGATTAGAAACAATGCCCCCTAAGCCCTTTCCAGCCGCAGGCACGCATTCACTGTATGCGCTGGTTATAGGACAGATTATTTCGAGGATTTCTCATTAGCAGAAGCATCACCATATTCATTATCAAAATAAAAAACTGCGTTAGGGTAGAGGCTGCGTAATTTCTTCTGATCTATTAATTTGAGAAAATTATTCCCCATAGACACCTTCAGTCCCTTTAATTTCTTTAACGACTGAGGCAGCTTGACACCACCGTTTGAGCGTACTGAAAGTTCTTGAAGGTTTTTCAGATCTCCGACAAAGGCTGGGATATGGTGGATATCATTATAATCCAAGGCTAATCTTTTCAATTTTTTCAGGGAAGCAATTTCAACCGGTACAGTTTGAAGACCATTTCTACCCAAATTCAATTCTTCAAGGTTCTGGAGTTTTGCTATGCCCTCTGGCAATCTTTTGATTTTGGATGGGGGTACAGGTTTACGGGAGCCAATTTCACGAGGATCTATGGCCCCATATAATATCAAGATTTTAAGATTTTGTAATTGGCCAATTGATGATGGAATGGTGATGTTCATTTGACAGCCATTTCCATTATCAATAATTAATTTTTCTAACTTCTTTAAATTCCCGATTTCCTTTGGAAGATCTTCAAGATTTTCCTGGCAAGAGATTTCCAATTCCTTTAAATTCACAAGTGATCCGATTTGGGAAGGCAAATGTTTTATTCCAGGGTCAAATTTGTTAAGGGAGAGGTGTGTTACTTTTTCAGGTGTAAGAAAAGCTTGCTCCAGGTTATCGAAGGATTGTGCCCGGGCAATGATAGCTGATATAAGAAAGAAGCCCAATACAAGCAGATGCTTTTTCATCTTATCTTTTACCTAATTTGCCTTACGCCTGAATTGAGTGGCAACGTACCGCTTCAATGATGGGAATAGAGTGGGAATAGAGGGACACTTCCCATATTTATTCCACTTTCTCCTTTTTAGGACGGCCCGCCTTTCCAGGTAAAATTCGCCGCGACAGCTTTCTCTCTAGCCTCTTCATAAACTCCTCGCTTCCAAGCGGACGGCCTGTCGAGGTCGCATGCCTGATCTTCTGCTCGGTTTCGGGGTCTTGTTGCATCAAAAATTGCCTGTATGTGTCCCTATCCTTTTCATCAAGCCATCCCTGCTTACTCAATCTCCCGTCACTTTCGCCACTTATATTAGACTTACAACTTGACCATCTATAGTCTTCAGGTTTTTTCACAAGCTTTGATTTCACCGGATTCTTCTCTATGTAACGCACTACTGCCCATAAATAAAGCTCCGCTTCAACAATGGCAGAAAAGAAGCGATTCTGCCACAGTCTGCCGCTGCGTTTGTATTTGCGGTTTATATACTGTGTATATAGCAAATTTGTCCTGCCCACACTCCGTGCTAGTGATTCCTCGTATTCAGGCACTGCAAGTATATGCACGTGATTTGTCATTAAACAATATGCCCATATATTTACATGGTATTCATCCCCATAGTTCTTCAGCGTTTGCAGGTAATACTCTTTGTCTTCATCGTCGAAAAAAACATCGGCACGGTTATTACCTCGCTGGGTTATATGATGGGGATATTCGGCGGCTATGACTCGGGCTATTCTCGGCATATCAGATTCTTTTACTCCAAAAAATCATCAATGTCAATTAATAATATGGGAAGTGTCCCTATATTCCTACTATATTCCTATTATTTCAGTTTTAAAACAATATCATCGGTAACCTCTCTGATTGTTTTATTTAAGTCCGAAGTAAATTTACGCTTCGAAAATGTCCCCGATGATAATGTTGATCCCGTACTTACGGATACTATTCTAAAACTACCTGTAATTGAAGATTGGTGTGTGATTACATCTGAACCCCACCATGCGTCTGTAATGGATCCTATAATAATATAGTCGGCACCTAATAGTTTACCTATCTTTTCATAATTCCCTTCATTCATAAGACCAGTCAGTTGAAGTTGTTGTTCGCGTAATATTTTTGCAATTTGATTTCTTTCAATAATCCTAAATCGATTAGCACGTAATAGTGAGGATGTAAGAACATCCGAAAACTGAGCCCCTGGTTTTTGCGGAAATGACATGGAAAACATACTGTTTGTACGTCTTGTCACCTGATCTTCAAATTCAGTTATAGCTATAATGGAATTTGATTGTACGGGTTCAGGAATATAATTATCCACAATTACATTATGAACACACCCATAATAAAATAATAAGAAAGCAAATAAAAGAAATTTGTAGGGTTTGCTCTTCATCACAATTATCCTTTCGAATTATTCTTAAGAGCATTATTGGGGCCGCCTGCTGCGCTATCTCAGCCGCCGAACGGCCAAGCTTAAAATAAGCTAAAAAATACTGATTTTAGATAAATAGTATAAATTTGCAATAATTAAGCTATGCCTTTTTTGTTTTTTATCGGTATTAAATTTATTACAAACATTTGGGGACGTTGTTTCTATTTATGATATTTATAGCCATAACGTTGTTCAGCCCTCTCGATTGCCTTTGTAACACCCGATTCATATCATCAGGGCAAGCTCTTTCACTTCATGTTCGTCAGGGACATCATCCATTGCCATAAGCATATATGCCTCTCTCATATTTTCCTCAAGCTCTTCCAATGTTTCTCCCTGTGTCATTATTTCAGGATGTTCAAGAAGTTTACCCACCCAGAATCTTTCACCCTTCCAATAAATCATCTTTAATCTCGCTTCCATCTTCTAATCTCCTGTAAGACACAAACTTCTTCAAGCCCTCGCACCTTAAAGGCTTGAACCCAAGAAATGCTACACAATTATCATAGTATTTAATAGTATCAATGGGGAACATATATGTCAACGCATAAAAAAGACAGGAAACTGCTTGATGTAACAGGCTTAAGCTTGACAACCCCGTAAAAAGTCGGATTTGTTGAATCTGTCATTTCGACATTAGGGAGAAATCTTCTGTTTTCAGGATGTTACAGAACAAAGATTTCTCGCTTTGCTCGAAATGACAAGTAATTGAGACTTCCAAGTAACTTAAATTTGCAAATGCGTTGTAAGTAGCTTATATTACTTGACATTTACCAAAAAAGAACAAATTTACTGAAAGCGCAAGTTACT
>Ga0265296_1001384_pt1 | contig 28153 bp, 24 predicted proteins | sample MunlanPumphouse1_FD_189073 | JGI IMG/M metagenome (GOLD analysis project Ga0265296, IMG submission 189073) | Groundwater microbial communities from a municipal landfill in Southern Ontario, Canada - Pumphouse #1 | ecosystem: Environmental > Aquatic > Deep subsurface > Groundwater | place... | reverse complement strand
GCGTTAAGGTTTATTTCGCCCATCCGAGAAGTCCCTGGGAACGAGGCACCAATGAAAACACCAATGGCCTAATCAGACAATTCTTTCCCAAGGGAACTGATTTTCACAAGGTATCCAGATATGAAGTCAAAAAGGTGCAGAATCTGCTTAATGGACGTCCCAGACAGGCGCTTGGCTTTCAAAAACCATACGAAGTATTTAATCAACTAATTAACAACGCTGTTGCGTTAAATTCTGGAAACTAAGTAATATAAATTCAATTAATTACCTTAATTTTTTTATGTTATTATCAATGCTAGATAAAATTAAAAAAAGTGTTGTTTTTATTGGTCGGATAGACGAAGATCGGACAGATGGGGTAAGGCGGGAAAAAATTTGTGCGACTGGATTTTTGGTGAGAATTGCCGGTACCGCGTATTTGGTAACTGCCAGGCATGTTATTTTTAGAAAGGTAGAAGGGGGTGGGTTGGAGGAAAAGGACGAAGATTTATGTGCTTTTTTGAATTTAAAAATCGGTCGACCTATCGCAACGCCGTTTAAAAACATTAAAAAAACAGGTGCTCGGTGGATTTGTCATGATGACCCGTCAATTGATATAGCCATTATTCCTTTTGCGCTCGGAAACGAATATGATGCCGTCTGTATCGAGATTAATATGTCTGAGAAGATGGATAATTTGGTGGAATTGGATGAAGTGATATATTTATCTTATCAATCTGAGCTTACGCGAGTGAGCTCCGATAATCAGGTATCACCCATTGTGCGGTCGGGAAGAATAGCGAGAAAAAATCACGATGAATCTTTTATTATTGACGGCTTCACTTTTCCGGGGAATAGCGGTAGTCCGGTATTTAGTGTTCGTCAAAGCAAAAAAACCACCAGACATAACAGTCTGGACTTGCGTATGTTTTATTTTGTTGGCTTAATTTGTGGTTCTTTGCCCTACGAAGAACTGGCGATAAGCCCCCAAACTGGAGATGTGCGTGTAATTTTTCAGGAAAATACTGGTTTGTCCAAAGTGGGGGCAGTAGAACAGTTTAAAAAAATAATTAGATCCCCCGATTTTCTTAAGCAATTTGGGGATATTAAAAAAGGAAAAATTAAACTATTATAGTCCTATAGAGGTTGAACCTCAATAATTTTAAAATATGCTACTGGGTTTGTTACATAGCCCTTACGTAGCATGCTACGTAACAATTCCAAAACACCACAACCAAAAAACCTGTGGGGACGGTTTTTTGTTTAAATTGGGTGTACTTTTTTGTTTTTTATAATTAATTGCTATAATGTAAGCGGTTTTAATTTATTCAATTTTAGATAATTTAAATATATGAGTATTAAAAAATGGAAACCGATTATAAAAAATTTTGAAAAACATCTTAAACAATACCACACCAACCCAACAAAAGCTTTTTTAGATTGGTATACACACATTGTTATGGGGGGGGGAAATTGTTATAACTGACGGACCGAAAGATGGAGGCATAGATGCGATAGTTGAACGGGGCAACTCTATTTATATTGTTCAATCAAAGTTTAATGATGCCATTTTTAGTGGCAGAGAACCAACCCCCTTGCCAATTTCATTTTATAATGATTTTGATAAATTGCCAGAATTTTTTAAGGATGAAGATGGTTTTCGGGATTATATTAAAACAGTTGATTTATCTTTTCATCGAAAGTACGGTCAGCTTTTTAATTCTATTCGACAGAAAAACAAAGATATAATTTGGTGGTTAATCACGCTTCATGGTGGGAGTAAAAGTGGTGAGGGACGATTGAGAAATATCGACGCAGAAAATTTTCAATATTATGATAAAATTTTGGCAAATTTTGAGGTTAGTTTAGAAGTCGTTGGCACTCCCTTGCCCCTCAAACTATTAAAACTTCATTTTTCTGAATCGTTTACAACCCCCGATCACAAGAGAAACATTAATACATATATATTGCAAGGCAGGGTTGACGATTTTATTAAATATATAAAAGATGATGTTGAGTTCAGCATTTTAGCGAGAAACGTGCGAGCCGATTTAAGGTCAAAAATTAACGAGGATATTGGGCATACTTATGACACATCCCCCGATGAATTCTGGTATAGTCATAATGGGATAACCATCGTATGCGACGACGCAAGCGTAAAAGGAAAAGAAATAGTTATTTCACAACCCAGTATTATCAATGGTGCGCAGACCATACATGCCTTAAAAAATGCACACCATTTTAATCCGGACGCAAATGTTTTGGTTCGTGTAATCGTATTACCGACAGCCAGCAAAGATGCTAAAAATTTATTAAATAAAATCATTTTTAGAACTAACCAACAGAATAAAATGTATAAATACAATTTACGCGCCAATGACAGTATGCAAGTTTTATTGGGTCAAGAATTTATTAAGAAATACGTTTTTTATGAACGCAGGAGTGGTGAGTGGGATCTTAACAAATTAAAATACGGCAATTTTTCACACCTTAAATCTACACAATTGGCCCAGATATTAATGGCTTGTCAAGAAAGATGGCATTCCGAGTCCGGCGTAGGTTTAGCGAGAAAAAATATTGAAGATCTATTTGAAGATGAAATCTATAAATATCTTTTTGATGAAGATTTTTCAAAGATTTATTTTAAATATAGGCTTTATAAATTTGTTGAGGAAGTTTTGAAATATAACAGAAAGAAATTGGAAAAACGACAAAAAAGAGTTGCTCTTTTGACATGTTTGGCTATTTTTTGGAAGGTTGTCCAGCATTGTAATCATTCAGAAAAATGGATAAGTCGTTTAGGCGAAACACCGGGCAAAATGAATTATAAAGACAAATTTACAGAATTGCTTAAGAGATCAGTTGTTGAAATTTTTGATTACTGTTGGCATTTCTGGAAAAAAGAACTCAAAAAGGACAGAGATCTCAACATACATGATTTTTTTAAAAGTTCTAGCTGGAATCTTAAAATGTTAGATAACTACCCAAAAAAAATTAATCGACGAGTTGAAGTTGCTTTTAATAGATTGTTTGAATGATGTTCGACCACAACATGAAACACTCCAGCAAAATCTCTCCCTCCCAAATCGGGGAATATTTTGACAAATTCCGCAAAAGGGGGAAATTTTTGTCTGAAATTTAGTAAAATATGCTCACGAAATCGGATTTCATGAAATACAAGCGGGGTTTGGGGCGATCACTTGATAAATTTTAACAAAAAGATAACAAGCCGAATTTTATGCCAAATAAAAAAGCAAACAACAAACAAATCACTATTTTTGAAGGTCAAAAAATACGCCGGCACTGGAACGACAAAGAAGAGCTTTGGTATTTTGCCATAATGGATATTGTAGAAATTTTAACCGGAACAGATCGGCCGAGAAAATATTGGAATGATTTAAAAACTAAGCTGAAGACAGAGGGTAGCGAGGTGTCCGAAAAAATCGGACAACTGAAAATGCCAGCCGCGGACGGCAAATTTTATCTGACCGACGCGGCCGACACGGAAACAATGTTTAGAATAATTCAGTCAATTCCGTCGCCAAAAGCGGAACCGTTCAAACTTTGGCTGGCGCGAGTGGGCTATGAAAGGATTGAAGAAACTGAAGATCCGGAAAAAGCCATCCAACGAGCGCTGGCGACTTATCTTAAAAAAGGATATTCTAAAAATTGGGTTGATTTGCGCTTGAAAAGCATTGAAATCAGAAAAGACCTGACCAACGAGTGGAATGAACGGGGCGTGAAAACAAACGACGAGTTTGCTGTTTTAACCGATGATATTTCTTTTGCTTGGGCAGGATTAAAAACAAAGGACTACAAAAAATACAAGGACTTAAAAAAAGAAAATTTGCGGGATAATATGACTAATTTGGAGTTGGTTTTGAATATGCTGGCGGAGACCGCGACCACTGAAATTTCCAAAAAGCGCGAACCAAAAACATTTCCGGAAAACAGGCAAGTGGCGCGCGAAGGAGGCGGCATTGCCGGTAATGCCAGAAAACAAATTGAAGCCAAAACCGGCAAAAGCGTGATTACTGACAAGAACGCAAAAATATTGCACGGCGGGGATGTTAAAAGAATTAAATAAAAACTTAATATGCTCACAAAATCTGATTTCATGAAATATATTGAGTGTCCGGTTTATTTTTGGCTTAAAAAGAATCGGCCGGATTTGATTCCCGAAGATACGCCTGAGGTAAGGCGTATTTTGGAAATGGGGCGGGAGGTGGACATGCTTTCGCGTCAGCTTTTCCCCGGCGGGGTTGAGGCAGAAGGTTTTAATCAAGATGGTTGGCGAAGTACTAAAAAACTTATGGCGAGCGGCGCGGAAATTATTTTTCAGCCGACTGCCGTTGCCGGCCAGCTGACCTGCCGGGCCGATATTTTTACGAAAAACAGCAAAGCCGGCGGCTGGGAAATGCACGAGGTAAAGATGGCCACAGAAATCCGTGACGACGATTATTATTTTGATACTGCCTTTCAGCGCACTTGTTTTGAAAACGCCGGTGTAAAAATAAATCGCATCAACCTCATACACATCAACAATAAATATGTCCGCAAGGGCGAAATAGACCCGCGAAAATTATTTGTCTCGGAAGATATCACGGAGGAGGTCGGCGATAGATTCGCGGAAACGAAGTCAATCATCAAAGAAGCGTTCCGCGTTATGGAGCGGCAAAAATTTCCCGATTCGGAGCTCTTGGGGTCCTGTCCAAATCCAAAAACTTGCGAATACGTTCAACATTATTGCGCTGGGGCGCCTGGTTTATATTCCATAATTTCAAAACTTCCGCCCAAGCATCTTTTGGCGCTGGTTGAACGAAAATTATTAGACCCGCAAAAGATGTCAGCCAATATTTTAAAATCAATCGGCTACAAGCCCGAAGTTGAATTTACAAAAATAGACGCGCCCGCCATTCGCAAGGAACTCAGCTGTTTGAAATATCCATTATATTTTTTTGATTACGAAACATTTTCGGCGGCAATTCCGCCGTTTGACGGCACGCGGCCGTATCAGCAGATTCCTTTTCAATATTCGCTTTTGATTCAAGATGGGCCGGGAGCAAAAATTCGCCATTTTGAATTTTTAGCGCGTGAATTCAAAAATCCTGTGCCGGCGCTTCTCGCGCAGCTCAAGCGCGATATCGGCGCCAAGGGGAGCATTATCGCTTGGAACGCTTCTTTTGAAAAGGGTTGCAACGACGAAATGGCGCGAATGGAACCGAAGTCTGCCGATTTTTTAAAAGCGGCAAATGACAGATTTTTTGATTTGATGCTCATCTTCAAATTCAAGAGGCAAATGTATGTTAAAAGCGAATTTCATAAAAGCGCTTCCTTAAAGAAAGTGCTTCCCGTGATTTGCCCGGAGTTGTCTTACAAATCGCTTGCGATTCAGGAGGGCGGGACAGCGTCGGCCAGCTGGCCAATTTTGACATGCCGGACAATTACCGAAAAAGAAAAAGAAAAACTTGCCAAAGACATGCTCGCCTATTGCAAAAGGGATACGGAAGCAATGGTTGGCATTCTGGAACGGTTGGAAAAAGACATTAGAAAGTAATATAGTATTAATATATATATGAAAAAAGTAACACGGATTTTAAAAGGCTCCAAACCCAAGGCGTACGCGGACTGCGTCTTTTGTTTGTACCGCCATGTATATAGCACTTATGTTGTCTGCTGAATTTTTTAAAATTATTTCCTCGATAGAAATTGGTAAACATATCGTAGGGGAAGGAAGAGGGTCGGAAGAAAATGTGAAAATAAAAATTATAGTGCCCCTCCTTCAGTTTTTAGGTTACGATATTGTAAGAGATATAGATTTCGAAGTGGGGGGAGCGGATATTGTGTTGAATGACCGGTGGCATAAACCATTCTTAGTTATAGAGACAAAAACATGGGGGACTTCAGAAAAAGTGGCGAGCGGACAACATTTCAAACGACATCTCAAACAAGGTTTGTCTTATTCTATTAATCTTGAGGCTCCTTATGTAATAATTTCCTCTGGTCAACAAACCTCCACATATTCAATCCGAAATTTAATCAACAATAAAGGAAATTTTGTATCAAATCCAAAACCGTTTTTACAACTCAACTTCGACGAATTAAAAAGAAAAAATAAACAACTTTCCAAATTTTATTCCTATTTTAATAAAATAAAACTTTCAAAAAACAACAGAAAATTGCACGAGCTAAGACAATATATAAGAAAATTATCCATTTCAATATCCACTCCAAAAAAAAATAAAATTATTGACGATAAGTTTAAGCGTTTGTTGAGAAAGCACCCCGCTTCAGTTTATAAATCTTTTTTGTTGTTACATGATGAACTTAACAGGATAGCAAAAGAAAATAGCGGGGATTTTAAAATTTATTATGGGACCAAAGAGGTTGGATTACAATACAAAGATCCCGTTGCATTACAATCCACTTATAAATTATTGTTCAGTCTTAATCCCGCATCTGCTAGAATTATGATAGGCATTAAAAAATGGCCGACGCTTGTTTCGTGGAAATATTTTAAAGAAATGGATTCTTTTAACAGAGTTATTAAAAAGGAAAGCGAAGCGCGGAAAGTTATAAAATTATTAAATTTATCCGTAAATAAATTAACTAAATCGGTAAAGAAAAAATTGTAAGAGAAATATATATGAAAAAAGTCGCCATTTTTGACATTGACGGCACACTTTTCCGCTCCAGTCTGCTTATAGAAATCACCAGAGCCCTTGTTCGCGAGGGCATTTTTCCGTTGCAGGCCGAGAAGATTTATTTAAGGGCATATAAAGATTGGTTTAGTCGAAAAGGTTCTTATGAAAAATACATCAGTGCGGTTATCACCGCGTTTGAAAAATATATAAAAGGCGTAGGGCGTGGCGATTTTTTAAAAGTTGCGAGAAAAGTTATCGCTTTTAATCAAAACAGAGTGTATCGGTATACCCGCGATTTGATTAAAGAATTGCGCAAAAAGAATTATTATATTCTGGCGATTTCCCATTCGCCTTGGGAGATTTTAAAAGATTTTTGTAAAAAATCGGGATTTGACAAAGTTTACGGACAAGTGCACGAGGTCGGCAAAAGCGGAAAATTTACCGGCAAGGTCGTTTATTTGGAACTCATCAACGACAAAGCGAAAATTTTAAAACGCGCGGTTGAAAAAGAAGGCTTGACTCTAAAAGATTCAATCGGAGTGGGGGACACTCAAGGCGACATTCCGTTTTTAAAAATGGTTGCGAAGCCGATTTGCTTTAACCCCAACAAAAAACTTTTTGAATACGCCAAACGGCAAGGGTGGAAAGTGGTTTTTGAAAGAAAAGATGTTATTTATCCTTTGTGAAGTCCATTGAGCCTGAACCTCAATAATTTTAAAATATGCCACTGAGCTTGCTACGTAGCATGTTACGTAGCATGCTACGTAACAATTCCAAAACCCCGCAACCAAAAAATCGCCGAAAGGCGTTTTTTTATATCTTGGCGGCGGGGCGGAGACTCCGTTTTTAAATTTAGATTTTGTTTCGGTCGAAGGAGCATTAAAATGCGACCGCATAATAATGCTCCCTTTTTAAATTTAAATTTCAAATCTATTTAGTGAAACATTATTTTACGACCGCGATGTAATGTTTGCGCGAGGGGACAAAATAAAGCGGTCGCTGGATTTTGTCCCCACTCATCAGTTTTAATATTTGATTTTTGTGGCAAGGCGGTTTTTTACGGCGGGGTCGCCCCGCCGTAAATTTAACCCCGATAAATCGGGGCTAAATATAACACGCTATCGCTCGTTAAATATAACAAGCGATAGCGTGTTATATTTTTAATCGCTGCTAACATTTTTTGCGGCGGGGCGAATGCCCCGCAGTAGAGCAAAGCACACTACGGGGCAGGCCCCGCCGCTTTTGTGATATAATGTAATAAATACAAATAATATGTTAAAAAATGTTGTCATTTCAAATCCGGAAAGGTTGGAGAAAATAAAGCGAGAAATTTCTCGGGCTGGCGCCGGGGGTTTGCACGTTTTATCCGATTTTGACCGGACTCTCACCAAACTTTTCGTCGGCGGCAAAGAAATTCCGTCTCTAATTTCAATTTTGCGCGACGGCAATTATTTAACGCCGGATTATGCCGAAAAAGCCCATGCGCTTTTTAATAAATACCACCCTATTGAAATCAATCCAAACATTCCACCCGAAGAAAAAAAGAAAACAATGAGCGAGTGGTGGCTTGCTCATAGTGAACTGTTGGCAAAATCAAAATTAAACATAAAAGACGTGGAGCAGGTGGTAAATTCCGGAAAAATAGAGTTAAGGGAGGGGGCTTTGGAATTTTTTGATTTGCTTTATAATGCCGGCATCCCCTTGGTTATTATGTCGTCAAGCGGGTTGGGAACGGATGCGATTTCAATGTTTTTAAAAAAACAAGGCAAACTATACGATAACATTTACATAATCTCCAACACGCTGGGATGGGACAAAGTCGGCAACTTCACAGGGGTCGAAGAACCCGTTATTCACAGTTTAAACAAAGACGAAACAATAGTTCGGCAATTTCCGGTTTTTAAAAAAATAAAAAACAGAAAAAACGTTTTGTTGTTGGGAGATAATATTGAAGACATCGGAATGATTAGCGGTTTTGATTATAAGAATTTAATCAAAATCGGTTTTTTAAACAAAGACGTTAGCCAAAATTTGGAAAATTACTCTAAAAATTTTGATATTGTCGTTTCAAACGATTCCGAGATGACTTACATAAATATTTTGCTGAAAGAATTAATGGGTTTGAATTAATTTTTCGTTTAAAGCGAGTCGGCGTTTTTGTCTATTTCAAGCGGCGGGGCGGGACTTCGCCGCTTTTTGTTTTTAAATTTTGATTTGTTTTGTTTCGTGGACACTTTTAAGCGGTCGCTTAAAAGTGTCCACGTTTAAGGTTGTGTGTTTTTTGTTTTGGGGCGGGGCGGGGGATTAAATAAATCATATCTAAATTGAACCTCAATAATTTTAAAATATGCTATTGAGTTTGTTACGTAGCATGCTACGTAACAATTTTAAAACCTCATAACAAAAAAATTGCCGAAAGGCGTTTTTTTATATCTTGGCGGCGGGACGGGGCCCGGATAGTAGAAACGAGTTTCACTACCGGGCACGCTTCGCCGTTTTTTTTAAAATTTTTATGTGGTATCATGTAGGCGTATGGAAGAAATAATGCCCAAAAAATATAAAATTGAACAAGGCGGGGAAATCGTCGATGGGCGTGGCGCCGACCGGCTGATTAACAAAGAAACGGGCCATTGGTTTTTTCTCACCAATCGTCCGTTTGAAGAAATTGACCACACGTTTTCCCATCTTCCTTCTCGCGCTATCGCAGAATTGAAAAAAATAAAGCCAAAAGAAGAATTTATTAGAATACTTGACGTGGGCGGAGGCAGGGAAGCGCGAGCGGCGGGCGATATCGCCGCAAAATACGGCGGGCAAAAAGACGAACGCGTGAAAGTGTTTAGCGTGGATTTAACGGCAAGAAAACAAAACCGCGAGGGAATGCGCCAAATTGTCGGTAGCGCGTTGCAACTGCCCATAAGAGACGATTCGATTGATATGGCATATTCCCGCATGTCGCTGTCGCTGATCGAAGAGGCTGAACCTGAGAAATTCCGAGAAGCGCTGCGCGAGGTTGCCCGCGTTCTCCAGCCTGGCGGTGTATTTTTTTTGGACAAAACATATATGGAAAAATTGGGAAGCCCGCCCGACCTCAAAACAATAAGCGAGGAATTGGGGGTGGTATTTTATACTAAAGAACTCGGATTGTTCCTTGGGCCGATAGAAAGAATTTTACGTAAAATCGAGGACACATATTATAAGTGTAGATTTTTGATTATGATAAAAGAACCCGTTGACGAAAAATTTTTAAAATCTTTGAAATTGAAAGAAAGGCATAAATTGAAAGAAGAGTAAAAATAAAACAGACATTTGTCTTAAACTTATTTTAGCGGCGGGGCGTTCGCCCCGCCGCCTTAATTTTTAATCTCTTAATGGCACTATCATACTTCGCAGTATGGTAGTGCCGGATTTTCTCATTCTCACATTCTTAACCCCGATAGTAGAACCCTCGGTTCACTACGGGGCAGGGATTGTGAGAGTGTCAGAAAAATTTTTTGGCGGGCGGGATTATTTTTTTCGCGGTGCGTGTGACCGCCGTAAATTTAACGAGCGGCCGCTTGTTAAATATAACACACAGTCGTTTGTTAAATATAACAAACGGCCGTGTGTTATATTTTTAGTTGAATCTTTCCCATATCTTTACCTTTCGCGGTGGGGCGGATTTAAATCTCATGAGATAGGAAATCCATCCGCGCGGTCGGATGTTTGCCGGATTAGCTGTTAATTTTAAATCTCATGAGATTCCTCATGAGATTTTTTATAGGCGCTTCAAAAGAAAAAACCTCGAACAGAATCGTTCGAGGTTTTGGCAAGTTATAGCGAGTTTGCTATTACTTGCTGAAACACGTAGTAAAATGCGTAGCATAGCGCGTAGAGCAGGAAGCATAATCCTGCGGCGATGAGGCCGATGTAAAAGCCGTCAGTAAAATTCCGACGTCGACCAAACAGTGGACTAAATAGTGGGACTATGAGTCAATTACCAACAAAAATTCCAAGTGCTAAAGCTAAAATAGAATATATATCCATTTTTATGCCTCCTCTTTCTAAGTTGTTTCCGAATTACTTTGCCGTAAGCCATCGGCCAATCGCAGACCAGAATTCGCGAGAAAGATAACTGGGGGTTGTGGCTAAAAAGATCGATTTATCCAATACAACAGCCTTTTTCTGAGCTCGCTTTCAGTCTTAATGAAAGAATCGGCCCACGTCTTTGAAACGGTAAAACAGCCGGAACCTCCGTGCGCTTTTACCGCTGACTGTATTTCTTCGCTCTTGGCCACCTTGTTAATGAGACGGCGAGGGAGATTGGTTGAAACCCAAAAAGATAAAGTCGCGGGACCGCCGGCGTGTATATCTGTTTGGTCATTCTTGCCCATATCAAACTCAACTTTAAAGACCTTATACTGGATATTACATCGGGTTCCGGTTTTCATTTTTAGTTTGCCTCCTTTGCGGATGATTTGTTGTTAAAGTACTGCGACTTAAATTTCAAATCTTGAATCAACCTTACCGCGTTCTTTTGTTTTTGTCAAGAGTGAGATATAATGTCATTTAGTTATAAGTTATAGACCTTAAATTACAAAATAGCCAAAAAGTTATTCCCTGAGCCTGTCGAAGGGTAACTTTTTGACCCATCTCAGCCCTTCCCAGCCCAAGGCTGGTCCGCCTCGGGCGGAGACTCCGCGAAGTTTATCCTGAGTTCTATCGAAGGACTCCGCTTGGGGGAATAAAATGAGCGAATTTCGTAATTCAAGGTTATAGAGTTATAAAAGTGCAGTTTTTATATGATACAAATTATCAAATCCACCGGCGAGAAGGAGGAATTTAGGCCGGAGAAAATTAAGGCAACGTGCCTTAGAATCGGCGCTTCGCCCGATATGGCGGAAAAAATCGCCGCCGAAGTCGGCGCAAAAGCGCGCGACGGAATGACGACCAAGGAAATTTACGCTTTGGTTTTTGAGATGCTCAAAAAAGAAGGCCCGGGTTTTGCCTCGCGTTACAGTTTGCGCGAAGCGCTGTTCCGCCTTGGCCCGGCGGGTTTTAATTTTGAATTTTATATTGCCGAAGTCTTGAAAGCATACGGCTATAAAACGGAATTTCCGCCCATTTTACAAGGCGCTTGCATTACTCACGAAGTTGATATTTTGGCGGAAAAAGACAGCCGCCGTTTTATGATTGAGTGCAAGTGGCGCGTTTCGGTTGATATTTTCATTACCGCCAAAGACGTTCTGGCCACGTGGTCAAGATTTTTGGATTTGGTTGAGGGCGCGAATATCAAACTTTGTCCGCATGTGGACGAAATGTGGGTTATAACAAACAGCCGCCTTTCGTTTGACGCCCAAAAATACGCCCAATGCAAAAATATCGCCGTGCTTTCCTGGAATTATCCCAAAGATATGCCTTTGCCTCGCTGGATTGACGCAAAGGGGCTTTATCCGGTAACGGCGCTTTTTAAACTTGGTTCGGGAATGTTGCCTTATTTTGTGAAGGCGGGCATAATGCTTGTTAGGGATTTGGTTGATTTGCCGCTTGCTGAACTAAAATCAAAAACCAAGCTCTCGGAGAAAGAATTGCTTCCTTTAATAGAAGAGGCGAAAGGGGTATTGACCGTAAGCTGAAAGAAGTGTTAATATATAAACACCAATGCTAAAAAGCATTAGAATTTGAAAAATTTTAACAAAGTAAAATTTTTATATGCCACAAGACAATTTAATAAAAATGGAATGCGTGGAGTGCAAAAGGATCAATTATTACTCCACGCGCAATAAGAAAAAAGTTAAGACCAAAATAGAATTAAAAAAACACTGCCGTTGGTGCAGAAAACACACGGTGCACAAAGAAGCAAAATAAATTTGTTTCTTTGTGAAATTCCAATTTTCAATTACCAATTTCCAATCCCTAAGCGGCTTTGCCGCCGGGATCCCGGCCTTTAGGCCTAGGGATAAAATGCCTAAACTTCATAAATCCAAAATCCAAAGTTCAAATTATACCAAATCAATTTCAAACAACTAAATGTCTAAACTTTTTTGGGTTTTGGATTTTGGGCTTGATTTGAGATAATTTGTCCCTCTGGGATCCCGTAGGATCCCAACGGGATCCGAGTGGATAGGATTCCAACGGGATCCGAGTGGAGATTTTGACATTTGGATTTTTATTAGGAATAGGAATTGGATATTGGGTAGAAATTTAATATATGAATCCATTAAAATTTCTCGATAAAATTTTTCGCGGTTTTGTTTACAGTATAATCCGTCCCGCTCCCCGCGATAAGATTCGCTGGGCGATTTTTGGAATTATCATTTTAACAATTGTCGCCGGTTCGCTTGATTATCCAAAGATTTGGGACACGTCGGTTGGCTGGATAAACAGCAAAATTGGCGCCAAATTGTATCAATTTCCAAAATTTCCTTTCCGACTGGGCCTTGATTTACAAGGAGGCACCCATTTGGTTTATGAATCGGATATGAAGGGGATTGAGTCGGGCGAAAGGAATAACGCGCTTGATGGCGTTAGAGACGTAATTGAACGGCGTGTTAACGCTTTTGGCGTAGCGGAGCCCGTGGTACAAACAAACAAAAGCGGGGATTCGTGGAGAATTGTGGTGGAACTTGCGGGCATTAGGGACGTGCGCGAAGCGATTAAAATGATTGGCGAAACGCCGATTTTGGAATTTAAAGAAGAGGGTGTGCCCCAGGCGGCAAGAGAACTGACCGAAGCGGAAAGGGCGGATATGGCTGATTATAATGCCAAGGTAAAGGAAAAGGCGCAAGAAGCGCTTACAAAAGTTTTGGCATCTGGCGCTGATTTTAACTCCATTGCCGCGGAATATATGCCGGGTGAGGCGGGCGAGAAAGAGAACATCGGCGATGTTGGTTTTGTCGGGTTGGACAAGGAATATGAAAATATTGTTTTACCGCTTTATCGCAAAAATATTCAAAAGGGTGGAATTCTTTCTGAGGTTATAGAAACGCCGTCGGGATACAATATTGTCAAAGTTGAAGAAACGCGCGACGGCACCAGAAAAGTTAAAGCAAACCATATTTTAATTTGTTATAAAGGAGCGGAAGGTTGCAGTAGGGAAACTTTTAAAGAAGAAGCTTTGCGGCAGATTACAGATTTGCAAAAGAAAGTTACTCCCAAGAATTTTATTGAAATGGCAAAAGAATATTCAACCGAGCCGGGCGCTTCAATAACCGGCGGCGAGTTAGGATGGTTTGCTAAGGGCGCTATGGTTGAACCGTTTGAACTTGTGGTTTTTGACCAGGGAGTTGGAACTGTTTCAAGAATTGTTGAAACAAAATTCGGGTATCATTTAATTTATAAAGTTGATGATAAAAAGATTCCGGAATATCACATCCGCAGAATTTTAATTAATACTAAGAAAGATTCTGATTATGTAAGTGTGGAGCCGTGGCAGGCAACAGGCCTTTCGGGCAAGCAACTAAAAAGGGCGCAAATGGAATTTGACCAAAACTCGGGAATGCCGCAGGTTGGTTTAGAGTTTAACGACGAAGGCAAGAATTTATTTGCCGAAATAACCCAGCGCAATGTTGGAAAAATGGTGGCGATATTTTTGGACGGCTCGCCAATTAGCATTCCGCGGGTGCAAGAGCCGATTTTGGAAGGCAAAGCGGTGATAAACGGCGACTTTGATATAAATGAAGCAAAAACGCTCGTTCAAAGATTAAATGCCGGAGCTTTGCCTGTGCCAACCAAACTCATTTCCCAGCAATCGGTCGGCGCTTCGCTTGGAGACGAGTCGCTTCACAAGAGTTTGTTTGCCGGCCTAATTGGTTTTATGCTTGTGGTGTTATTTATGATTCTATACTATCGCGCGCCGGGTGTTTTGGCTTCTCTTTCACTTTTGGTTTATGCGGCAGTTGTTTTGGCAATATTCAAATTGGTTCCCGTTACCTTGTCTTTGGCCGGCATCGCCGGTTTCATTCTTTCCATCGGCATGGCAGTTGACGCGAATGTTTTAATTTTTGAACGTTTAAAAGAGGAAATGCATTCCGGAAAAACTTACGAATTGGCGTTGCCCGAAGCGTTTAGCAGAGCGTGGCCTTCAATTCGCGACGGACAGCTTACCACCTTAATTTCTTGCGTTATTCTTTTCTGGTTTAGTGAAAGTTTAATTAAAGGTTTTGCTCTCACCCTTGCCATTGGCATCTTAATCAGTCTGTTTACAGCCATTACCATCACAAGGTCGCTTATGAAATTTTTCGGTCCTTATATGAAAAAGTGGATGATTCTAAAATAATTTTTTAGCATTGTTTCGCGTTTTAGTTTAGCGTGGTTTCGCGATTAAAAGTTTCGTTGTATCGCTAAACTACGCAAAACATTACGCTAAACCACGCGAAATTTTATTATGCATATTGTAGAAAAACGCGCAATTTGGTACGCCTTCTCGGGAATTTTAGTCGGAGTTTCAATTTTGAGCATCATTTTGTTTGGTTTCAAACAAGGCATTGATTTTTCGGGCGGAAGTTTGTGGGAAATTAAAACTTCAAAAAGTTTATCAATTGACGAAGTCAGAACATTTTTGTCTGATTACGTTGACGGCGATATAGTTGTTCAGCCGTTAGACCAAGGTTTGATAATGAGATTTAAAAATATTGACGAAGAAACGCATCAGAAAATTTATAATGATTTTACGAAAAAATTCGGCCTGATGATAGAAAACAGATTTGAATCGGTGGGGCCCACAATCGGCCAAGAGCTTAAGAAAAAATCAATGATGGCGGTAATTCTTGTTATAATTGCCACCGTAATTTATATCGCTTGGGCGTTTAGAAAAGTTTCCCAGCCGGTAAGTTCTTGGATGTACGGCATTTTAACAGTTGTTTCTTTGTCGCACGATGTTTTGATTCCAATGGGGCTTTTTGCCATTTTGGGGAGATTTTTTAATGTTGAAATTGGCGCCTCGTTTATAGCGGCAATTTTAGCTGTTGCCGGTTATTCCATTAACGATACCATTGTGGTGCTTGATAGGGTGCGCGAAAACGTGGCTAAAGATAAAAGCAGTTTTGAAGATGTGGTTGAAAAGAGCATTCATCAAACCATTGCCCGTTCTTTAAATACCACCACTACCACTCTTTTGGCGTTGGTGGCGGTTTATTTCTTTGGCGGCGAAACGGTAAAATATTTCGCCTTGGCGTTGATAGTTGGTATTGCCGTCGGAGCGTATTCGTCAATATTTATTGCCAGTCCGCTGTTGGTGACGTGGTATAAGAGACGGTAAAGATAAATTTTTATGTCTTTAGCGTTGTTTCGCGTTCGAGTTTTGCGTTGTTTCGCGATCCCTAGGCCTTTGGCCGGGATCCCGGCGCGAAGCGCTTAGGGATAAAACGCAACTTTAAATCGCTAAACCACGCTAAACATAACGCTAAACCACGCGAAATAATATGGTAACTGCTGATAATGATTGTTTGTTTTGCAAAATTATCAAGGGCGAGATACCGTCAATGAAAGTTTATGAAAATCACAAATCCGTCGCCTTTATGGATATTCATCCGGTAAACCCGGGGCATGTTTTGGTGGTTTCAAAAAAACATTTTGAAAATATGCTGGAAGCGGACGATGCCACGCTTGGCGACCTGGCGGTGGTGTCAAAAAAAGTCGCCCTGGCGGTGAAAAAAGCAACCGGCGCCGGCGGTATAAATTTGGCGGCCAATAACGGCGCGGCCTCGGGGCAGATAGTTCCTCATCTGCATTGGCATATTATTCCAAGGTTTGAAAATGACGGATTAAAATCTTGCTGGCCATCCAAGGAAACTTCTCAAGAAGAATTAAATGACGTGGCGGAGAAAATAAGGCGGGAATTATAATCGAATAACCCTAGGTCCGTCCCGTTCGGCCTATTGCCCGTCGGGCACGGCCCGATAAGGGGACGAACGGCCCATACGGCTCGTCGAGCCGTCGGCTCGGATAGAGGTCTAGTGACGAATGACGCTTCGCTGACGAATATTATCCCGCCTCTGGCGGGACCCCGCCTGTGGCGGTGGCGATTTCTCCCCCACCTTTCCTCCCCCTCTAAAGAGGGGGAGGGTAGGGAGGGGGTATTCGTAATATTCGTACTGATTCGCCATTCGATTCCAATGTGATCGAAGGCGTTGTTATCAAAAAGTTAGAAAAATTCAAGGACGAGAGAGGTTGGTTGGCGGAAATTTATCGCAATGACGAAATAGACCCCGAAGCAGACGCTTCGCCCGGTATAATCTCTAAAGAGCTATACTGGGCTTTGCGACGCTACGGGGCAGGTTATAAGCCGGCGATGGCTTATTTTTCTGAAAGCAAACCGGGTGTGGCGCGCGGCCCGCACGAACATAAAGAGCAAACCGATTTTTTTATTTTTATCGGGCCGGGAAAGTTTAGAGTTTATCTTTGGGATAATCGCAAGGAAAGCGCGACTTTTGGCGAGAAAATTGATTTTGAGGTTGGGGGAGAGGAAATAACTTCGGTTTTAGTTCCGCCCGGCGTGGTTCACGGTTATAAATGTGTTTCAGAAATTCCGGCGCTTTGCTTAAACTTGCCGGATAAGTTGTATAGAGGAGAAAATAAGAAAGAGGGGGTGGATGAAGTTCGATACGAAGAAGATACAAAGTCGGAGTTTAAAATTTAATTTGGATTACACGAATGGGCTTTGCCCCGCTAATTTCACGAATATGGCTAAGCCGCCGAAGGCGGCCGCCATCTCCCTAAACCCATTCGGGTCGGGATCTCCCTAGGCAGCTTCACTGCCGGGATCCCGGTCGCAGGGCGACCTAGGGACCGGTCGAAGGCCTAGGGACCGGCGCCCGCAGGGCGCCTAGGGATTGGTGTCATTCGTGGGGCGAGCGAAGCGGGCCCATCCGTGAAATCCTAATTTAGTTCTTTAACAACAAAACCTTAAAAGAAAGGATGGAAGAATGGAAAACGAGAAGAGGATTAAGGTTCTTGCTTCTGATGTTGGCGGGGTGATGGCTTATTTCAAAACCGGTTACACGTCCAAAACTCTGCGCGATTTCGCCAAGGCGCTTGAATTTCACACCGGCTGTCCGGCAGAATTCTGGGAGACGTTTTTGACAATTGAACCCGGAACTCTTGAACATCAATTTATTGCCGGAAATATCAAGCCCAAGGAATTCTATTGGAAAATGAGGAAAGAGGCAGATAAATATCTTGGAATAAAAGATGCGCCGTTTCCGAGTTTTCAGCTTTATAGAGAAATGTGGTGCAATATTTTCCTCCCAAACTTCGAACTTTTAGACGAACTTCGCCATTTGTCGAAAGTTTACAAGCTTGTTCTCGCGTCGAATATTGACATTTGGCATTATCGTCTTCTTTACAGGATGTGCGATTGGAGCAAATTCGTTTCGCCGGGCGGTGTGGTTTCCTGCGATGATCATTTGGTCAAACCCGACAAGGCGTTTTTCGACCTATTGATTAAGCGAAGCGGCGTCTTGCCAAGTGAAATTTTTTTCTTTGACGATACGCTGGAAAATATCAAAGTCGCTTCGGGATGCGGAATCATCGTTCATCTTTTTACCGACAATCAGACCTTGTTCGACGCTTTTGAAAAGAATGGCATTGTGCGTTTAATTAAAGCGGCCGAGTAAGCACTTTTAATTAAAAACAAAAGGAGAGAAAAGAAATGAAGAGAATAAGAGACACATCAGAAAGAGTTCCGAAATTGGACGCGGAAAAGATTGCCAGGGGACTGGGCGCGGATAATTCAGTGAAATTTGACGCGGAGGGGAATCTTGCCATTACAATCTATAAAAAGCAAAAAACGATAAAAAGAATAATACGGAAATTGTCCGGGGAAGAGATTGGTGGGTTTGTTTTTCTTTGCGAAACCGAGGGCCATGATTTTTTTCACTGTTTATATACCGCGGGTCAGTGTTGTAAAAAATTTGCCAAACGTGTCGCGGGTTTCAGAATTTTGCCGCCAACTACCGAGGGGATGAAGGAAGGGATGAAAATCCGTGTGGAATTTTATGAGAAGAAGAAATAAATAAATAGGCCAGAGAGTAGAAATTTCTACTCTCTTTTTGTTACTCGCCCGAAAATTTTTTATAGTATTTAGGACTTACGCGTTTGGTTCTCTCCCTTTGTAAAGGGAGAGTTAGAGAGGGATTTAAATTTTAAAAATCCCCCTTATTCCCCCTTTACGAAAGGGGGAAAACATTCGGAGTTGGTCAAAGTGCGTAAGTCCTAGTATTGTTGAAGTCTGACTTCAACAAGGGTCTTTTAAATGTTTCAAGGGAGACGAGGAAGAGGTAAGTACATGGGTAAGTACTCGTTTTATCTGTCATTCCGCACTTGATGCGGAATCCAGCCAATTTGTTTCTGGATTCCCGCCACCGCCTCTGGCGGGGTCTCGCCAACGGCGACGACTTGCGCGGGAATGACAAGAAAGGGAAATGGGAAAGGATAAGATGGAAGTGGGGTTGACAAAATCCACCTCCCTTGTTAATCTATTAATAGAAACTTGCGCCTCGGGAATAGGCTCTGGGGCAAGGGAGAGACCTTTAACAAACAAAAAATGAAGGAGGAAAGAGATGAAAAAGGCAATTATATTTTTTGGATTGATTTTTGCCATTTTTTTAGCAGGTTGTGTTGAACAAAGCAAAAAACCCGAGCCCCCCGCGAATGTTTTGGCTGATGAGGTAAAAGATTATGCGTTAGAGCACGGTGATTGTTGGCAAGTTGGGTCTGACAAATATTGTAAGTTGCAATTTGTGGAATTTTTGGGGGCCGAGCAATTTTCTTTCGTGGTAACTGTCGGGGGGGACTTGCTCAGCGTTGTAACCGAGAAGTCGGTGCGTAATGGGATTTCACGAAATTTGACGGGGGACGAGTCCAATTTGCAAAACATATTTTTTGACGAAGGGATAAACGGGAGAGCAGAAGGGGTGCGCTGCGTTTTTGACGGCGTGCTGGTGTGGAAGATTGATTTGGGTTACGATGGGCAGACGTATTACCAGCACTGGTGGGGGAATGGCGGACGCGACAATATTGTCTCGGGAGAGAGGGTTAGCAAGGGTTATAAACAGATTCTTGAGTTGACGGTGAAATATTTCAACATAGAATAAATAAGATATTCCCCGAATCAATTTGATTCGGGGTTTTTTATTTTAGATATTTTTGGTATAATAACTATAAATCAAAATCTAGAGTGTCATTACCCAACTTGCTTCGCCCGTACGGCTACAGCCGAGGGATTGGGTAATCCAGTAAAATATTTTCTGGATTCCCCGATCCCCGCAGGGTCAGAATTTGTTTGGAATTTGGTATTTGTGATTTGGAATTTTTTTAGAATTTAGGATTTAGAGTTTAGAATTTAGTTTAATTTATGTCTCATCAGCGGAACAATAAGGCATATGTAGTGGCGGTGGATATGGGCTATGGCCATCGGCGCGCGGTTTTTCCGTTGCATAAAATGGCCTCGGGCGGTATTATCAACGCCAACGATTATAAAGGAATTCCACCCGGCGACCGGGAAATTTGGAATACAACAAGAGAAATTTATGAAAAAATTTCCCGTTTTAAACGCATGCCGATAATAGGGGAGATGGTTTTTAAAATTTTTGATAAATTGCAGGCGATTCCGGCGTTTTATCCGCGCCGGGATTTATCCAAACCTACCATACAGCTAAGAGAAATAATGTATTTTATAAAACATAAAAATTGGGGAAAAGATTTGATAGACAGATTAAACAAAAAACCGCGCCCGTTAATCACTTCGTTTTTTGCCGTGGCGTTTATGGCGGAGCATTTTGGCTATCGGGGCGAAATTTACGCCCTTATTTGCGATGCCGACATAAGCCGAGCTTGGGTGGCGCCGAATCCCCAAACCAGCAAGATTAATTATTTCGCGCCTTGTTACAGGGTTTTAGAACGGTTAAAACTTTACGGCGTGCCAAAAGAAAGGATTTTTTTAACCGGCTTTCCGCTGCCGAAAGAAAATTTGGGCGGGCCGGATTTAAGAGTTTTAAAAAATGATTTGTGGCACAGAATTTATAATCTTGATCCGCAGCAAAAATATATTTCGCAGTATAAAAAATCAATCTGCAAGCATTTGGAAGTTAAAGATGTTCCCAAAAAAGCCGACCATCCGCTTACTTTAACTTTTGCCGTTGGCGGCGCCGGCGCGCAAAGAGAAATTGCCGCGAATATTTTAAAAAGTCTAAAAAAATCAATTTTGAAAAAAGAAATAAAGGTTATTTTGGTTGCCGGTTCGCGGTATGATGTGTATAAAGATTTTTTGAAAATTGTTAAAAATTCAGGCGCTTCAAGCGAGTTTAAGCGCTGCGGGCATATTGAAATAATTTTTGAAAAAGACAAAGAAGAATATTTTAAAAAGTTTAATTTGGCGCTTAGAAAAACCGATATTTTGTGGACCAAGCCGTCGGAGCTTTGTTTTTACACAGCTCTCGGTTTGCCGATAGTTATGGCGCCGCCAATCGGGTCGCAGGAAGCTTTTAATCGTAAGTGGCTTGAAGCGATTGCCGCCGGCATTGACCAGGACGAACCGAAATATGTTGGGGAATGGTTGTTTGATTGGCTTGACAGCGGATGGCTGGCGGAGGCGGCGATGGAGGGTTATTTTGAAGCATTTAGATTCGGCACTTATAACATAGAAAAAGTGATTGCCAAAAAAACGGAAGAAATGAAGACGATGGAGACGGTGCTGCAGTATTAGTTGGTAGTTGGTGGTTGGTAGTTGGTGGTTGGTAGTTGGTAGTTGGTGGTTGGTAGTTGGTAGTTGGTGGTTGGTAGTTGGTGGTTGGTAGTTGGTAGTTGGTGGTTGGTGGTTGGTTGTTCGGCTTCGTCCCGCCTTGGCGGGACGAAGCCGAACAACGTTTCTCGAATATTTAAACACGCCCCGACCTTACGTCGGGGCGGGTTTAAATAAACGGCTACGACACAGTCATGGCCGTTAAATCCCCCTTGATTTTTCCCCTTCACAAAGGGGGATTAAGCCCCGCCTTCTGCGGGGCAAGGGGGATTTTGGGTTCTACAACGGGCCATCGCGGCAATTGTCGTCCTCGGCGTGATTCTTTTGAGGAAAAGAAGCGCGCCCGCGCCGGAAAAGGTTGAGCGAACTTAAGGTTGCTACGTAGCATGCTACGTAACATGCTACGTAGCAAAAGATTTGCGCGCACTTTCGTGCGCTACTCCTCGGACTCCGATTGATTTGCGCGCACTTTCGTGCGCTACTCCTCGGACTCCGATTGATTTGCGCGCACTTTCGTGCGCTACTCCCCAGGACTCTGATTGCATCTGCATCGGAGTCCTTTTTTTTTTGGAGTCCCCGATTTATCGGGGGAAAGCCACCCTAAAGGGTGGACTCCAGAATTTTTCAAAAACCCGCACATTTCGCGCGGGTTTAGCACCCATCTGGCGGTTGGGGATATTAAATATTGTAAAAATAAGATAAAATTGGTATGATTTATTTATAGATAAGAGTGTTGAACAGCTCTCTTCCGTGTCATTCCGCACTTGCCTGCCCGCCAAAGCCTTGGCGACGGAGGGATGCGGAATCCAGAATTTATTTTAATTTAGATAAACTGGATTCCCGCCACCGCCTCTGGCGGGGTCTCGCCAACGGCGACGACTTTTCTCCCTTCGGGAGACCACCCGCAGGGTGGCGCGGGAATGACAAAAAATAGGGTTGTCCAAAGGTCTGAGATATGAGAAAACTTTTAGAGCAAATTTTAAGATATTTCGCTTCGGCAATATTGAAGAAATATAAGCCGAAGATTATTGGCATTACCGGCTCGGTGGGAAAGACCACGACAAAGGAGGCGGTTTTTGCCGTGCTCTCGCCTCATTTTAAGGTTCGCAAAAGCGAGAAAAGTTATAATAATGAATTGGGCTTGCCGCTTACAATTATCGGCGCCGAGGCGGGAGGAAAGTCGCCGATTAGATGGTTGGGAGTTTTTCTGAAAGCTATTTGGCTTTTGATTAACCCCCTCTCTCTCTCCCTATTTTCGCGAAGCGAAAACAGGGGGAGAAAAAGCGGGGGTTATCCCGAAATTTTAATTTTGGAAATGGCGGCTGACAAGCCGGGTGATATTAAATATTTTTTAAGATTTGTAAAATGCGACATTGGGGTTGTGACCGCCGTTGGTCCGGCGCATTTGGAACAATTTAAAGAACTGGATAAAATTGTTAAAGAAAAATCACGCGTGGTTTCTGAACTTGGTCAAAATGGCGTGGCAATTCTAAATTTCGACGACGAGAATGTTAGGGAAATGCGGCAGACAACAAAAGCCAAAGTTATAACTTTCGGTTTTTCCGCCCCCAGCCCAAGGTGGGCACAGCAAGGCGGATCCGCCTCGGGAGGAGGCGAAAGCGCCGATTTAAAATGCGTGGAATTTATCCCCGGTTCGGTGATTTTTGAAGAAAGCCAGCTCAAAACCGACGGCGTTTCTTTCAAGCTGGTCTCAAACGGAAAAGCCGTGCCGGTTCATCTGCCAAATGTTTTGGGCAGGCAGCAAATTTATGCCGCCCTCGCGGCGGCCGCGGTCGGGATAGTTTTTGATTTGAATTTAATTGAAATTGCCGAATCGTTGAGCCGTTACAAATCGCCGCCGGGGAGAATGAATATAATCGCCGGCGTTAAAAATACGATTTTGATTGACGACAGTTATAATGCTTCGCCGCGGTCGGTTCTTGCCGCGCTGGAGGTTTTGTCGTTTTTGCCTGCGATTGCTGGCGCGAGAAAGTTCGCGGCGCTGGGCGACATGAGGGAACTTGGCGATTACACCGAAAAAGCGCATCGCGAAATCGGAAAAGCGGTGGTTGAAGATAATATAAATTATTTAGTTACAGCTGGTTCCGACGCCAGCACTATTGGCAAAGAGGCTGAGAAGCGCGGGATGTCTATGGATAATATTTTTAGTTTTGATTTTGCGGAAGATGCCGGAAGATTCCTGCAAGACAGAATTAAACAAGGCGATATTATTTTAATCAAAGGTTCGCGCGCCATGCAAATGGAAAAAATCGTCAGAGAACTGATGGCGGAACCGCTAAAAGCCGAAGAATTATTAATACACTAATTTATCAAGACTACAGAATTACGAAAACTGCGAAAATACGAAAACCCCCACCCCACCCCTCCCCCTCTGCGAGGGGGAGGGAAGGGAGGGGGAGAAAATTTCGCCGCCGCCTTTGGCGGGGTGCCGTTTGCGGCATAATTTCGCCCCTTTAGTAATTTCGCCCGCCTGCAACGCTATGCGTAGCATTGCGGGCAGGTAGTAGAACAAAACAATTATGCCTACTCTACAGCCGACTAAAATCCAAATTAAATCCGAATTGCCTGTTGCGCCGTTGCGCGATATTGTTTTATTTCCAAAAGTAAACATGCCGCTTATTTTTAACGAACCTTTGGCGGTGAAAGCGATTGACGCGGCATTAAAAAGCGACAGAATGGTTTTGTTCGTGGCAATGAAAAATCAAAAAACAGGCGTTTTGGCGCCTATGGATTTGTACGCCGTTGGAACAATAGCTAAAATTCGCGACGTTGTCCGCCAGCCCGACGGTTCAATTAGAATTTTTATTGAAGGAATAGTCCGCACGGAAATAAAATCTTTTGCCCAAGCTGCTCCGTATCTTACGGCAATCCACCAAATTATTCCCGAACCGACTTTTGACAGAGTGGAGAAAATAGACGCTCAAATGTACAGTTTGGTCAATTATTTTAAAGAATGCGTTAATTTGGGAGCTACGGTGCCTTTTGATATTTTACTTCTTGTTACTTCAATTACCGACCCGTGGCAATTGGTGGATGTAATTGCCTTAAATTTGGATTTTAGGGTGGAAGAACGGCAGGCAATTTTAGAATCGCGCACGGTTGAGGAAAAATTGGAAAGGGGAAACGCGGCTGTTTCCCGGCTCATTAAAGTTTTGCGCATGGCGCGAAAAATCCAGTCGGAAACCGGCAAGGAGCTTGGAAAGATGGAGCGCGAAATGTTTTTGCGCGAACAATTAAAAACAATCCAAAAAGAACTTGGTCAAGGGGGCGTGGATGAAATACAAGAATTGCGCGGAAAAATTGAAAAAGCCGGAATGCCTGAAGACACCAAAGCGCAGGCGCTAAAAGAATTATCGCGCCTTGAAGGCATGCCCTCGTTTTCTCCCGAGATTTCTTATATCCGCAATTATTTGGATTGGCTTGTTTCGTTGCCGTGGAGCAACAAGAGCGTCATTGATATTGATATCAAAAAAGCGGAAAAGATTTTAGACGAAGACCATTACGGTTTGGAAAAAGTAAAAAAACGCGTTTTGGAATTTTTGGCGGTGCAAAAACTCGTCGGCAGGATAAAGGGCCCAATTCTTTGTTTTGCCGGGCCGCCGGGCACGGGCAAAACATCCATCGGAAAATCTATCGCCCGTTCCATTGGCAGAAAATTCTACAGAATGAGTTTGGGCGGCATTCGCGACGAAGCGGAAATTCGCGGCCATAGGCGGACTTATGTCGGCGCGTTGCCGGGCAGAATAATTCAGGGCATTAAAGTTGCCGGCACTAAAAATCCGGTGTTTATGCTCGACGAGATAGATAAAATGGGATATGACGCAATGCATGGCGATCCCTCGGCCGCGCTTTTAGAAGCTTTGGATCCGGAGCAGAATAATTCTTTTTCCGACCACTATCTTGAAGTTCCGTTTGATTTGTCCGATGTGATGTTTATTACCACGGCGAATATTTTGGACACCGTTCCGCCCGCCTTGCGCGATAGAATGGAAGTGATTGAATTTCCGGGTTATACCGAGGAAGAAAAATTCCATATTGCCAAGCAATTTTTAATGTCAAAACAGTTAGAGCAGAACGGCCTTAAGGATGCCAACTTAAAAATTACCGACGAAGCGGTTAGGATGATAATTCGGGAATATACGCGCGAAGCCGGAGTCCGCAATTTAGACAGGGAAATTGCCGGCGTTTGCCGGAAGGTTGCCAAAGAATATGCCGAGGGCGGCAAAAAATCGGTGGCGGTTGGGCCGTCAGATTTGAAAAAATATTTGGGCGCGGCAAAATTTAGGAGCGCGGAAAAAGAGAAAAAAGACGAAATTGGCGTAGTGGCAGGCCTTGCCTGGACCGAAGCGGGAGGCGAAATTCTTTTGATCGAAGCCACGAAAATGCCGGGCAAGGGAACTTTGATTTTAACCGGCCATTTAGGCAAGATAATGCAAGAATCGGCACAGGCGGCTTTTTCATATGCCCGTTCTTTTGCCGGCAGTCCAAAGAAAGACATTACTAAAAATGTTGATTTTCATATTCACGTGCCTTCCGGCGCAATTCCGAAAGACGGCCCGTCGGCCGGGATTGCTATGGCAACAGTCCTGATTTCAGTAATGACCCGCAAGCCAATCCGCCGCGATGTGGCAATGACAGGGGAAATTACTTTGCGGGGCAGGGTGCTTGAAATTGGCGGCATAAAAGAAAAAGTTTTGGCGGCTCACCGCGCCGGCATTAAAACAATCATGCTTCCAAAAGACAATGAAAAAGATTTGGAAGAAATACCCAAAGAAGTGCAGAAAGATTTGAAGTTTTTGTTTGTGGGGACGATGGATGAGGTGGTAAAACACGCGCTGGCAAAAAAATAAAACAAAAACCAACTTTTTAAATTATTCTAATTAACCTAATTATTCTAATTATTCTAATTGCCCTAAATAAATTCAAATATCTAAATAGGACTTACGCGTTTGGTTCTCTCCCTTTGTAAAGGGAGAGTTTCCGCCAGAGGCGCCCGCCTGCAACGCTTGGTGCGTAGCACCTGCGGGCAGGGATCCGCCTTGGGCGGAAGAGAGGGATTTTTAAAAATCCCCCTTATTCCCCCTTTACGAAAGGGGGAAAACGTTCGGAGTTGGTCAAAGTGCGTAAGTCCTACTAAATTCAAAATTCAAAACGTTTTGGATTTTGGTTATTTGAATTTTAACATTATTTAGAATTTAGGATTTAGTATTTAGGATTTTTTGGAATTATGGTTTCAAAGTCCAAATCGGGTATGCTATTTGGCGGTCAGGCCTTTTTGTTGATAGCGGTTGGACTTGTTGTTCTCACCCTCGCTTCCGCGCCGTTTGCTTACCAAAATTTCGGTTCGGCTTATTATTTTCTCGGCCATCAGGCCTTGTACGGCCTTTTGCCGGGATTTTTTTTGTTTTTATTTTTTTGGAAAATAAATTATTTAAAATTGCAGAAATTTTATAAAATAATTTTTATTCTGTGTTTGGCGCTGCTCGGGCTTACGCTTATACCGGGCATAGGAACGGAAATTAATAGCGCGCGGAGCTGGCTCGCCTTGGGAGGATTTTCTTTTCAGCCCTCGGAATTTGCCAAGCTGGGGCTCATTATTTTTTTGGCGGGATTTTTGGCAAAAAACGAAGAAGCGGTTTCCCAAAAATTCACTTCGGGTTTTTTGCGTTTTTTCCTGTTCGTTTTCGCTGTTTGCGGGCTGGTGGTTTTACAGCCGGATATGGGCACGGCCATGCTTTTGGGAATTATCGGCGCGACAATGTATTTTTTGGCAAACGGAAAAATTTTGTATTTGGGTGTTTTGGGAATTTTGGGCGGTATTGGCACGGCCATTTTAATAAAAATCGCGCCTTACAGAACGGCGCGTTTGACTTCATTTCTAAATCCGGATTTTGACCCGCAAGGCATCGGCTATCATATTAATCAGGCGCTGATTGCCATCGGCTCCGGCGGATTTTGGGGGCTGGGGCTGGGAAATTCCCGCCAAAAGTTTCAATACGTGCCCGAGGTTATCGGCGATTCAATTTTTGCCATAATGGGCGAGGAATTGGGGTTTTTGCTGGCGCTCGCTTTTATAATTTGTTTTTTTGTTTTTTTGTGGCAGGGGTTTAAAATAGCTTCGGCAACGGAAAATAAATTCGGCTACTATATTGTTTCGGGAATTGTTATTTGGTTTGGCTGGCAGATGTTTTTAAACATCGGTTCAATGATAGGAATAATGCCGCTCACGGGTTTAACTTTGCCGTTTATAAGTTATGGCGGGACTTCGCTCGCGGCGTCTATGGCGGCGGTGGGACTGGTTTTGAATATCGCAAGAAGGAGTTAAATGTCTGACGTTTATCGTCTGTCGCCGCCCTGTTTCGTAAATCGTCAACGTAACTCAAACCTTTAGGTTTGAATAACGTAGTCAGGTCTAAAGACCTGAGTTACATTTTTTTCTTTTCAATGTAACTCAAACCTTTAGGTTTGAAGTTTCAGGTCTAAAGACCTGAGTTACATGTGCGTCAATCGTTAATCGTCAAAAACCGAAAGACGACAAACGAACAACGAAACGGGTTGCGGGCTTCGATTCCACCCCCACCTCTCCTCCCCCTCCTCGGAGGAGGGGGAGGGTAGGGAGGGGGAGGCAGTAAACTAATAAATTAATAAAAAAACATCTCCCTTGAGTGATCTGTACCCCAAAAAGTGGACACGAAATGTCCACTTTTTAATTTGTAAGATACAATATAACTAATTAATCTAAATCGATAAATTGTATGAGTAAAAGAAAATTCACCGTCAAACAGGCCGCTCG
>Ga0265296_1001382_pt1 | contig 28166 bp, 27 predicted proteins | sample MunlanPumphouse1_FD_189073 | JGI IMG/M metagenome (GOLD analysis project Ga0265296, IMG submission 189073) | Groundwater microbial communities from a municipal landfill in Southern Ontario, Canada - Pumphouse #1 | ecosystem: Environmental > Aquatic > Deep subsurface > Groundwater | place... | reverse complement strand
GCCGCGCCTACGTCCCGTACGACCAGATCGTTGCGGTCCGCGAGGACGACACGACCGAGGGCACCGTCGAGGCCTTCAACCAGTCGGGCAAGACGTTCGCCGTGCTGCAAGGCTCGACCGGTGAGTCGCTGGCCAAGAAGACCTTCCCGAAGGCCAAGGTCACCGGCTTCAGCGAGCAGAACGCCGCGCTGCTGCAGGTCGCGACCAAGCGCGCCGACGCCTCGGTGCTCGAGGGCTACCTGTTCGCCCAGTACGCCAAGGCGAACCCCGGCCAGCTGAAGAAGGCGGACTTCCCGGAGCCGCTGAACCTCGAGTACGGCTCGTACGGCATCGTCAAGGGCAACACCGCGTTGACCGAGCGCGTCGACCAGTTCATCTGCAAGGTCCAGACCGACGGCACGATGGAGGAGCTCTACAAGAAGAACTTCGGCGTCGACGAGATGCCCGCCATGCCGGAGGGCTGCTGATCCGATGACCGATGAGCGCTACGACGTGCTGGTGGTCGGCGGCGGACCGGCGGGCCTCGCGGCCGCGACGGCCGCGGCCGACCACGGGCTCCGCGTGGCGCTCGTCGAGGAGCGCGTCACCCTCGGCGGCCAGGTCTACAAGCAGCCGGGTCCGGGCATCGTCGTCCGCGACCCGGCCGCGATGGGCCGTGAGTACGCCGAGGGGCGCTCCCTGATCGACGCGGCCGAGGCCTCGACCGCGACGATCCTCACCAACACCCAGGTGGTCGCGATCGAACGCGACACCGCCGTGCTGGTCGAGAGCGATCCGACCCGCCCGGCCGCCGCCCAGCCGGCCCGCATCGTCTGCTTCGCGCGGATCGTGCTCGCCCCCGGCGCCCACGACCGACCGGTCGCGTTCCCCGGTTGGACGCTGCCCGGCGTGCTCACGGCCGGCGGACTCCAGACCTTGATCAAGGCGCAGCGCGTGCTGCCCGGCCGGCGGATCACGTTCGCCGGGGCCGGCCCGCTCGCGCTGGCCTTCCCCGCCCAGCTGCTCGGCTACGGCGCGAACGTGACGTCCGTGCTCGAGGCCGGTCCGCCCCCGCGTCCCGGCGACGTGCTGCGGATCGCCGGCGCCGCGCCCGGCAACCGCCACCTGCTGCAGGACGCGATCCGCTACCGGACCACGCTGCTGCGCCGGCGGGTCCCGCTGCGCTACCGGCGGATCGTCGTCCGCGCCGAGGGCGACGGCCGCGTCGAGCAGGTCACCCACGCCGCCGTCGACCGCGACTGGCGGATCGTCCCCGGCACCGAGCAGACCGAGCCGACCGACGTGCTCGGCGTCGGCTACGGCTTCGTACCGTCGGTCGAGCTGCTGCGGCTGGCCGGCTGCGAGACGGACTTCGACGAGGACCTCGGCGGCTACGTGGTCCGCCGTGACGACTGGCTGCGAACCACTCGCCCGACGGTCTTCGCCGCGGGCGACGGCACCGGGGTCGAGGGCTCGCAGGTCGCGGTCGCCGAAGGCCGGATCGCCGGCATCGGGGCCGCGCTCGACCTGGGTGCGCTCGACGCCGCGACCGCCCGCCGGCTGGCCGCTCCGTCCCGCCGCCAGCGCGACCGTCGCCGGGCGATGACCCGCGCGCTGCGCCGGATGCACGACGTCGGCCCGGGGATCTTCGACCTCGCCACGCCCGACACCGTCGTCTGCCGCTGCGAGAGCGTCACCGCCCAGCGGCTCAGCGAGACGATCGACGGCACCCGCGACATCAACGTCGTCAAGGCGCTGACCCGCGCCGGGATGGGTCCCTGCCAGGGCCGGACCTGCCAGCGGCAGGTCGCGTCGATGATCGCGGCCCGTCACGAACAGCCGCTCGGCTCAATCGCGCTGGCGACGCCGCGGATGCCGGTCCGGCCGGTCGCGATCGGCGCGCTCGCCGACGAGCACGTCGGCGGCAAGACCCTCTTCGTGCGTCAGGACGACGACGCCGACGTCCCGGCGGGGGAGCTGACCGATGAGTGGTGAGGACCGGTTGCTGCCGCAGTGGCTGCGCTACGAGGACACGAGCGGGCCGCTGCCCGCCCGCACCGACACGCTGGTGATCGGCGGCGGGATCGCCGGTACGTCGCTCGCCTACTACCTGGCCAAGGGCGGGGTCGACGTGACGATGGTCGACCGCGGCGAGCTCAACCGCGAGGCCTCCGGCACCAACGCCGGGAGCTTCCACATCCAGCTGGCGATCCACCAGCTGCCCGCCGCCGGGTCGCCCGCGGGGGACGTCGAGCGGCTGCTCCAGGAGGCCCGTCAGAACCTCGCGGCCTACGAGGTCTGGAACGCCCTCGACACCGAGCTCGACATCCCGCTGGGCGTCCACCTGACCGGCGGCTGGATGGTCGCCGAGACCGAGCAGCAGCTGCAGGTGCTGCACGAGAAGCGCGAGCTGGAGCAGCAGGCGGGGATCGTCACCGAGGTCGTGACCGGCGCCGAGCTGCGCAAGCGCGCGCCGTTCCTGGCTCCCGATCTGGCCGGCGCGTCGTATTGCCCGCAGGAGGGCCACGCCAACCCGCTGATCGCGGCTCCCGCCTACGCGCTGCGGGCTCACGAGCACGGCGCGACGATCCGCACCCACGTCGACGTCCAGGAGATCGAGCAGCGCGGCGACCGCGCCGGCGGCCGGTTCCTGGTGCGGACCTCGGCGGGCGAGATCCTCGCCGACCGGATCGTCAACTGCGCGGGTGCCTGGGCCGCCGACCAGGCACGGTTGGTCGGGCTCAAGCTGCCCGTCCGCCGCGAGGGGCTGCACGTCAACGTGACCGAGCGGCGCGGCCGGCTGATGGACCCGATGGTCCAGCACATCGGCCGTCGCCTGACGCTCAAGCAGTCGTCGGACGACACCTTCATCATCGGCGGCGGCTGGCCGACGCCGGCCGCTCCGCCGCCGCGGCGCTACCCGACGGCGTGGGAGAGCGCCGCCGGCAACACGGCGGTCGCCGTGCGGGTGATCCCCGCGCTGGCCGACGTCCGCGTCGTCCGCACCTGGTCCGGCGTGATCGTCTTCACCGACGATCTCTCGCCGGTCGTCGGCGAGTCGCAGCTGGTGCCCGGCTACCACGCCTGCGTCGCGTCGACCGGGTTCACGCTCAGCCCGATGCTGGCCCGGCGCCTGGCCGAGCAGATGCTCGACCGCGACGGCGCCGAACCCTTTCCCCCCGATCACCACCTGGACCGCGCGGCCGCGCGGACCGGTTCCTAGTCCCGAGGTTTCACCATGGATCGCAACGACATCGACTGGCGCGGCTACTTCCCCGCCTTCATCACCCCCTTCCGCGAGAACGGCGATCTCGACCTCGACGCCCTCCGTGCGCTCGTCGACCACTACGTGGCCGAGGGCATGCACGGGATCATGGTCAACGGGACCTGCGGCGAGTGGTTCGCGCAGACCAACGAGGAGCGCCTGACGGTCGCCAAGGCCGCGGTCGAGCAGGCCGCGGGACGACTGACCGTGCTCGTCGGCTGCACGGCCTACACGGCCCGGGAGGCCGCCGAGATCGGCCGCGCCGCGCTCGACGCCGGTGCCGACGGCGTGATCGCCACCCCGCCGCCCTACTCGAAGACCTTCCCCGACGAGACCGTCGCGTTCTTCCAGGAGCTGAGCGACCGGTTGCAGGGTCCGCTGGCGATCTACAACTGGCCGCACGGCACCAGCATCGACATCGGCCCCGAGCTGGCCTCACGACTGGCCGACATCGAGAACGTCGTCGCGCTCAAGGACAGCACCCCGGACGCCGAGCAGTTCTACGCGACGACCCGCGCCGTGATCGACCGGGTTCGCGTCTTCGGGCCGTTCATGACCGGCGGCGGCCTGCAGGTCCTGCGCGAGTCCGGTGGCGACGGCACCGTCGGCGGCGGCTCGCTGGCCGGGCGCCCCGACCCGGAGTTCTGGGAGAACGTCTGGAAGGGCGACTTCGCCGCGGCCGAGGCCTACACCGAGGTCGTCGAGCGGATCTTCCCGAAGCTCTGGCTGCCGGGCGGTTGGGCCGGCCACTGGGGCGCGTACCAGAGCCAGCTCAAGGTGCTGATGGGCCTGCTCGGTCAGCCGACCGGTCACGTCCGCCCGCCGCGGCTGCCGATCACCGACCCCGAGGCGATCGCCGCGATGCGCGCCGTGCTGGTCGAGGAGGGGTTGCTCGATGCGGCGCCGGCGCCGGCCTGATCGCACCCCGGGCGCGGACTGGACCCCGCGTCCGCCGACCGGCGTCGCCGTCGAGCGCGGGGCCCCCGTCACGCTGATCGTCGACGGGCAGCCGCTGGCCGCCCGCACGGGCGAGAGCGTGACCGCGGCGCTGCTGGCCGCGGGGGATCCGCACACCCGGACGACCGTGGCGGGCGACCCTCGCGGAGCGTTCTGCGGGATGGGGGTCTGCTTCGAGTGCGTCGCCGTGATCGACGGCGTGCCGAACACCCGCACCTGCATGACCTTCGTCCGCGACGGGATGGAGGTCCGCCGTCAGGAGGGCCTCGGGCCCGTTCCGGGCGAGGCGGCCTGAGTCACGCGACCTCGGGTGGCCTCGTCTCGCGGCCGGGGTAGCCTGGGGCGCATGTCGATACGCACGATGGGAACGGCGATTCGCGTGGGTGCCGCGGTAGCGGGCCTCGCCCTGGGCGGCCTCGTCGCCGGCGGGACCGCGGCGAGTGCCGCGCCACCGGTGGTGCTCGGCGTGCCCGGGTTGATGGGTGAGCACGCCATCGGCTGGGGGACCGTGAAGCCCCGTGAGATCTACAACGGCGGCGTGCCCTCCGGGTCGATTCGCAAGATCACGTGGCGGCGCTGGGGAACGCGGACCGCGTACGGCAGCGGAATGACCCCGATCTACAGCCCCCGCGGCGGGTACTACACCACCCTCGGTCGGGCTCGGCTGCGCGCGTACGACCGCGGCAGCTGCACCCCCGGCGGTCCGCTCGTCTACCGCAAGCTCAAGGTCCGAACGGTGGAGAAGCCCGGAGGACGTCTCGGCAAGTGGTTCCTCTGGGGCGGCATGACGTCGCTCTGCGGCGACGACTGAGAGACGGACGCGCCCGCGGCCCGGGGCCGCGGAGCTGATGCGGATTCGGCCCCACGGGTGGGCCAAATCCGCATCAGTTCGGGCCCGAATCCGCTAGTGTTCGATATATGAGCATCCGCACGGTATGCGAGCAGCGAGGGCCAGGCTGATGGCCCGCATCCTGCCTCTGGCCGACGCCGTCGCCGAGATCGTCCGCGACGGCGACCTGGTCGCCCTCGAGGGCTTCACGCACCTGATCCCGTTCGCGGCCGGTCACGAGATCCTGCGCCAGAACCGGCGCGACCTGCAGCTCGTACGGATGACCCCGGACGTGCTCTACGACCAGATGCTCGGCGTCGGAGCGGCGAAGCGGCTGGCGTTCTCGTACGGCGGCAACCCCGGCGTCGGCTCGCTGCACCGCTTCCGCGACGCGATCGAGCACGGCTGGCCCCGCGCGATCGAGGTCGAGGAGCACAGCCACGCCGGGATGGCCGCGCGCTACGTCGCGGGGGCATCGAACCTGCCGTTCGGCGTGCTGCGCGGCTACGCCGGCACCGACCTGGCCGCGCGGACCACGGTCGAGCGGATCACCTGCCCGTTCACCGGCGAGAGCCTGGCCGCGGTCCCCGCGCTGCGCCCCGACGTCGGGATCGTCCACGCGCAGGAGGCCGACCGCCAGGGCAACGTCCAGCTCTGGGGGATCCCCGGCGTCCAGAAGGAGACCGTGCTCGCCGCCTCCCGCTCGCTGGTCACCGTCGAGCGGATCGTCGACGCGCTAGAGCCCCGCCCGGGCGGCGTCGTCCTGCCCGGCTGGACGATCGACCTGGTCGCCGAGGCCCCGAGCGGCTCGCAGCCGTCCTACGCCGCCGGGATCACCGAGCGCGACAACGACGCCTACCGCGCCTGGGACAAGACCGCCCGCGACCGTTCGGCGTTCCTGGCCTGGATGGAGGAGCACGTCTTCGGCGGTCCGTCGCCGTACCACGACCTGACGGGGACACCGGACGCGCCGACCCCGACCGCTGCGTCCGCGGAGACCGCCCGATGAGCGCCGTGACTGCGGCCGTGGCTGCGTCCCAGATCGTGACCGAGGAGACCGTCCGATGAGCGCCGTGACCGACAACGCCGGGGCGACCGTCGGCGAGATCCAGACGATCGTCGCCGCGCGCCGCCTGCGGACCGCCAAGGTCGTCTTCATCGGCGTCGGCAAGCCGTCGACCGCCGCGATCCTCGCCCGCGAGATCTACCACCCGGACCTGGTCCTGGTCTACGAGTCGGGCACGATCGGCGCCAAGCCGCGCCGCGTGCCGCTGTCGATCGGCGACGGCGAGCTGGCCGAGACCGCCGACGCCGTGGTCTCGGTCGGCGAGATGTTCGCCTACTGGGTCCAGGCCGGCCGGATCGACGTCGCCTTCCTCGGTGCCGCCCAGGTCGACCGGCACGCCAACCTCAACTCGACGGTGATCGGCGACCACGCCGCGCCGAAGACCCGCCTGCCCGGGGCCGGCGGTGCCCCCGAGATCGCGTCCGGCTGCGGTGAGGTCGTCGTGGTCGTGCCGCACAACAAGCGGACGCTGGTCGAGCAGCTCGACTTCGTGACCACCGTCGGCCACGGCGACGGCTTCGCCGCCGACGGCACGCCCAACTCGTCGTTCAACCGCGCGGAGCTGGGCCTGGGCGGCACGGGTCCGTCGGCCGTGATCACCGATCTGGGGATCCTCGAGCCCGACCCGGTGACCCGTGAGCTGGTCCTGACCGAGCTGCTGCCCGACGCGACCGTCGAGGCCGCCCGCGAGGCGACCGGCTGGGACCTGCGGGTCGCCGACGACGTCGCCCGCATCGAGACCCCGACCCCCGACGAGCTCGCCGCGCTGCGCGAGCTGGTGAGCCGATGAGCACCAACGCCGCCTACGTCCTCGACGCCGTCCGCACCCCGTTCGGCCGCTTCGGCGGCGCGCTCGCGGGCGTCCGGCCCGATGACCTCGCCGCGAGCACGCTGAAGGCGCTGCTCGATCGCCATCCCGACCTGGATCCGAACCAGATCGCCGACGTGATCCTGGGCGCCGCCAACCAGGCGGGCGAGGACAACCGCGACGTCGCGCGGATGGCGGTGCTGCTCGCCGGCCTGCCGACCAGCGTGCCCGGCGTGACCGTCAACCGGCTCTGCGGATCGAGCCTCGAGGCCGCGATCCAGGGCTCCCGGGCGATCGAGTCCGGTGACGCCGAGCTGCTCGTCGTCGGCGGTGCCGAGTCGATGAGCCGCGCCCCCTGGGTGCTGTCCAAGCCGTCCCGTGCGTACCCGGCGGGCCACGAGACGCTGCACTCGACGACGCTCGGCTGGCGGCTGGTCAACCCGGCGATGCCCGGGGAGTGGACGATCTCGCTCGGCGAGTCGACCGAGAAGCTCGCCGGGATCCACGGCGTGGATCGCGACGCGCAGGATCGCTTCGCCTGGGAGAGCCACCAGCGCGCCGCGCAGGCCTGGGCCGACGGCGTCTTCGCGAACGAGATCGTCGGCGTCCCCGGTGTCGAGCTGGAGCGTGACGAGTCGATCCGCGAGAGCACGCCGCTGGAGAAGCTCGGCACGCTGAAGCCCGCCTTCCGCCCCGACGGCTCGGTGACGGCCGGCAACGCGTCGCCGCTCAACGACGGCGCCTCGATGGCGCTGCTCGGCAGCGAGGCCGCGGCTTCGCGCCTGGGGGTCGAGCCGTTGGCGCGAATCGTCTCCCGCGCGGCGCACGGCAACGATCCCGACGTCTTCGGCTACGCCCCGGTCGAGGCGGCCAACGAGGCGCTCCGCCGGGCCGGGATCGGCTGGGACGACGTCGATCTGGTCGAGCTGAACGAGGCGTTTGCGGCGCAGTCTCTGGCCTGCCTCGGCGGCTGGCCCGACCTGGACCTGGGCAAGGTCAACGTCCACGGCGGCGCGATCGCGATCGGTCACCCGCTCGGCGCGTCCGGCACCCGGATCCTCGGCCGCGCCGCCCACGCCCTGCAGGCCCGCGGCGGCGGCTACGCCCTCGCCGCGATCTGCATCGGCGTCGGGCAGGGCCTCGCGGTGGTCCTGAAGCGGTAGACGAAACGGGTCGGGCTCGGCCCTGCCCTCGGGATGGCAGGCCCGCCCACCCTCGCGGTCGTGCTCGAGCGCTAGGCCCGCGCCACCCCGACCCGCAGCCGCAGGTCCTCGACCTCGGCGTGGTGGACGGCGTGGACGGCCTCGCCGTACTCGACCTCGATCGCCAGCGTCTCGCCGGCGATGTAGTCCTGATGGGCGCGGGCGGCGGCCAGCAGCTCGTCGTCGCCGTCGAGCGTCAGCCGGATTCGGTCGGTGATCTCCAGGTCCGCGGCCTTGCGCGCGGCCTGGATCGCGTGGACGACCTCGCGGGCCAGGCCCTCGCGGCGCAGGTCGTCGTCGATCGCCAGCTCCAGCGCGACCGCGTGGCTGCCCTCGCGCTCCAGCTGGTAGCCCGACAGGGGCTCCATCTGCAGGATCAGGTCGTCCTCGGTCAGCTCGTGCTCGACGCCCTCGATGTTGATCCCGACCGTCCCGCCGGCGCGTACCGTCGCGGCCGCGTGGGCCGGATCGAGCGCGGCGACCGCGGCGGCGACCTGCGGCATCGCCTTGCCGAACCGCCGGCCCAGCGGCCGGTAGTTCGGCTTGATCTCGAACGACCCCAGCTCGTCGGCGTTCTCGACGAACCGCAGCTCGTGGACGTTGAGCTCGTCGCGGACGATCTCGCCCAGGCGCTCGATCGCCTCGCGCTCGCGGTCGGCGGCGACGATCACGGCCTCGTGCAGCGGCTGGCGGACCTTCAGCTTCGACTGCCCGCGGGCGCCGAGGCCCAGCTGGACGGTCTCGCGGGCGATCGCCATCGCCGCTTCCAGGTCGTGGTCGCGGACGAACCGCGTCGCGGTCGCACCCGCCAGGACGACGTCCGCGGTCTCGCCGTCGATCGGACCGACGGCGTCGCCATCGACCGCCTGCAGCCAGTCGGAGAGGTGGACGGATCCGCCGTCGGCGCTGAGGTTGTCGAAGATCTCGTCGGCGACGAACGGGGTGAACGGCGCCAGCAGCTGGGCGACGGCCAGCAGGCACTCGCGCAAGGTGGCGAGCGCGGCGGGGTCGCCCTCCCAGAAGCGGCGACGCGAGCGCCGGACGTACCAGTTGGACAGATCGTCGATGAACGACGCGATCGCCCGGCCGGCGAAGGTCGCGTCGAAGGACTCCAGCCGGACCGTCACGTCGACCGCGGTGGCCGCCAGTCGCGAGCGGATCCAGCGGTCCATCAGCGCGCCCGAGTCGTCGCCCGCGGCGGTGCTCGCGCTGCGGGCGTCGCCACTCGCCGACGCGTTCTCGTACATCACGAGGAACCCGTAGGTGTTCCACAGCGTCTTGAGGAAGACGCGCACGCCCTCGCCGATCGCCTCGGTCGAGAACCGGTAACCGTCCCACGGCTGCTTCGACGTGAAGAAGTACCAGCGGAAGGCGTCGGCGCCGAAGCGGTCGAGCACGTCCCAGGGCACGACGATGTTGCCCTTCGACTTGGACATCTTCTGACCCTCGGCGTCGAGGATCAGGCCCAGGCAGACCACGTCCTCGTACGGCGCCTGCGCGGACGCGCGCTGCTCCTCGCCGGCCAGCACCTCGCTCAGCGGCGAGACCGTGCCGGGCGCGACATCGCGCGTGCGGTCCGGCTGCTGCAGCAGGGTCGCCAGGGCGAGCAGCGAGTAGAACCAGCCGCGGGTCTGGTCCTGCGCCTCGCAGATGTAGTCGGCCGGCCAGCGGCCTTGCGCGCGCGTCTCGTCCAGCGTCTGGTGGTGCTGGGCGAACGGCATCGCGCCCGAGTCGAACCAGACGTCGATCACCTCGGGGACGCGGCGCATCGTGCCGCCGTTGCAGCCGTCCGCGTCGCAGGCGTAGGTCAGGTCGTCGACGTAGGGGCGGTGCGGGTCGTCGACCGGCTGCCCGGCGAGCGACTCCAGCTCGGAGAACGAGCCGACGCAGTGCAGGTGCCCACAGGCTTCGTCGTCGCAGCGCCAGACAGGGAGGGGGGTGCCCCAATACCGCTCGCGGGAGAGCGCCCAGTCGACGTTGCCCTCCAGCCACTTGCCGAAGCGGCCCTGCTTGATGTGCTCGGGGTGCCACTCGACGCCGTCGTTGGCGGCGACCAGCTGCTCGCGGATCCGCGACGTGCCGATGTACCACGACGGCTTGGCGTAGTAGATCAGCGCGGTGCCGCAGCGCCAGCAGTGCGGGTAGGAGTGCTCGTACTCGCGGGCCAGCCAGAGCGCGCCCGACGCCCGCAGGTCCTCGACCAGGTCGGCGTCGGACTCCTTGACGGTGCGTCCGGTGTAACCGGTGACCCGCTCGTCGAAGGTGCCGTCGAGCCGCACCGGGTTGACCACGTTGAGCCCGGCGGACGTGCCGAGCGCGTAGTCGTCCGCGCCGAAGGCCAGCGCGGTGTGGACGATGCCCGTGCCGTCCTGGGCGGTGACGAAGTCGGCCTCGAGCACGGTGTTGCCGCGCGGGCCCCACTCCTCGGCGGCGATGAACGAGAACGGCGGGGTGTAGCTGGCCCCGGCCAGCTGGGCGCCGGTCAGCGTCTCGAGGACCTCGAGTCCGACCCCGTTGGGGACGGGCTTGTTGTCCCCGCCGATCTTGGTCGTGACGACGACGCGGTCGAGCAGGTCCTTGGCGACGACGACGATCTCGCTGCGGTTCGGATCGGTGTCGCGCGACGGCTTACCGTCGGCGGCGCGACCGGTGACCCGGGCCCGCACGTACTCGAGCTCCGGGTGCACCGCGAGCGCCGCGTTGGACGGCAGCGTCCACGGCGTCGTCGTCCAGGCGATCAGGGTGTCGCCGGGCTGCAGCGCCGATCCGGCGGGGTCGACGACGGGGAACCGCACGAACGCCGACTGGTCGTGGACGTCCTTGTAGCCCTGCGCGACCTCGTGGCTCGACAGCGCTGTGCCACAGCGCGGGCAGTACGGGACCACGCGGTGGCCCTCGTACAGCAGATCCTTGTCGGCGATCTGCCGGATCGCGCCCCAGACCTGCTCGATGTAGTCGCGGTCGAGCGTGCGGTAGGCGTCGTCGAGGTCGACCCAGTAGCCGATCCGCTCGGTCAGCCGGTTCCACTCGTCGACGTAGGTGAAGACCGAGTCGCGGCACTTCTCGTTGAACGCGGCGATCCCGTAGGCCTCGATCTCGTCCTTCGACGCCAGGCCGAGCTCCTTCTCGACCCCGATCTCGACCGGCAGACCGTGGCAGTCCCAGCCGCCCTTGCGCTCGACGTAGCGGCCGCGCATCGTCTGGAACCGCGGGAAGATGTCCTTGAACGCGCGCGACAGCACGTGGTGGCTGCCGGGCTTGCCGTTCGCGGTCGGAGGACCCTCGTAGAAGACCCACGGCTCGGCGCCCTCGCGGCGCCGCAGCGACTCGCGGAAGACGTCGCGCTCGCGCCAGCGCTCGAGAATCTGCTCCTCCAGCGCGGGGAACGACTGGTTCGGATCGACAGGGCGGCGCGACATGAACCCCTGATTGTAGGAAGAACCGCCGCGCCACCGGTCCCCACGCGCGTGCGTAGGTCGCGCGGGATCGCGCCCGACGTCGATCGCGACGGATCGATGATTGGCTTGCGTTCCCGCGGGGCACACGCGAAAGTAGCCGTCAGCGGAACGATTCCGCTGTAAACCGCGGCGGAACCGTCCGTCGAGAACCCACGGAGACCCCCCGATGTCCACATCGCCTGCATCGTCCGAACTTGCGTCCCTGTCCGCACCCCGGAAGCTGCTGCTGGCCAGTGGCCTGCTGTTGCTGATCAACAGCTTCCTGCCCTGGTACCACATCTCGATCTTCGGAACGAGCGTGAGCGAGAACGGCTGGAACCAGCTCGGGACGCTCGTCTGGATCGTGCTGATCGCCACCCTGATCTGGGAGGGCGTGCGGATCGCACGCGTCGCGCCGGTCGAGGGTCAGCGGGCCGACCTGATCACCACCGGCCTCGCCGGCCTGACGCTCGTGCTCGGCGTGATCTACGTGATCATCCGTCTGTCCGACGGCAGCCTGGGCTTCGGTTTCTGGCTCGGCGTGCTGCTGTTCATCGTCTTCGGGTACGCCGTGGTGCAGCTGTTCCAGGCGAGTGGTGGTCAGGCCGCGGTCCGCGAGGTCCAGGCCGAGGCCCAGCGCCGCGCCCAGCAGCAGCAGACGCAGCAGCCGCCGGCGGCCCCGCCGGCCACGCCCCCGGCGACCCCGCAACAGCCGCCGGCCGGTCAGCAGCCGCCGGCCTCGACGCCGCCCCAGCAGCAGCCCCCGCTCGGCGGTCCGCAGGACCCGCCGACGGGCCCCTAGGTCCACGGGCCCCAGCCGTCACGAGTCGGGCAGCTGATGCGGATTTGGCCCGTCGGGTGGGCCGGATCCGCATCAGCTCTGGTCGACCCCGGCTAGCGACCGCGACGGACCCGGAACGGCGCGGCGTCGGCGCTGCCGTCGAGGATCTGCAGCAGCCGCGAGCGGGCCACCAACGGCGCGGGGTCGAGTCGCTCGACCCCCGTCGTTCGGGCCGCGACCAGCGGTCCGTGGAAGTCGAGCACCGCGAGCTCGCCGCCGACCGCGCGCTGCGCGGCGAAGACGAGCCGTCCCAGGCGGTCGAGGTCGACGCTCCGGCCGCTGAGCACCAGCGCGGCGGGGTCGATCCGGCCGAGCGCGCGGCTGAGCTCGCTCGGCTGCAGGTTGGCGCCGACCGTCACCGGCAGCACGCCGGCCCGGCGCAACGCCAGGTCGAGCGCCTGGATCCGCAGGGCGTCGACGGTCACCGAGGCGGTGCCGTCGACGATCACGACCACCTGTGGTCGGTGGGGTGGGGGAGCGGTGCGCGTCGCGGCGGACAGCCAGCGCGATGCCCAGCGCCAGGCGAAGGCGTACTCGACCGATCCCGGGTGTCGACGGTCGAGATCCTCGATCGCCGGGATCAGCACCTCGTCGACCGAGCGCTCGAGCGAGCGCAGGTGCAGCGACTCCTCGATCACGCGGTCCGCGTCGGCCTCGTCGTAGCGCCGCAGCGCACGTTGGAGCCGGTCGACCGGAGCCGCCGCGGCCCGGGACCCTCCGCGCTCGCGGGACGCGACCTGCCCGTCGAACCGTCCCTGGTCGCCGGACTGCCCCGACTCCCGCCGGGCGAGGGCGACGGCCGTGGCGGCGTCGGGGGCGCGATCGATCGCGTCGCGCAGCGCCTCGATCTCGCTCAGGTCGTACTGCCGGTGCCCGCCGCCGGTGCGTTGCGGCGTCGGAAAGCCGTAGCGTCGCTCCCACGCCCGCAGCGTGCTCGCGGAGACGCCGAGCATCTCCGACGCAGCCGTGGTGCGGATCGCGGTCATCAACGACGGATCCTCGGGCAGGCGCGTACGCAGCGCAAGCGCGGCAAGCGTCCGTGCGCACGATGCCTTGCAGGGGAATCCCGATCCGTAGGCTCCGCGCATGGGGCGACTCGACGAGCTGGACCTGAGCCTGCGGCTCTCGCGGACCGAGCAGGACGTCCGCGTCGCGGCGGCGCAGCAGCGGCTGACCCAGCTGCGGCTGACGCTCGGCGGCCTGATCGGGGCCGAGGACGCCGATCACCTCCAGGATCCGTCCCGGCGAGATCACCCGTTGGGCCCGCCGCTGTTGATCGTGTTCGAGGGCTGGGACGCGTCCGGCAAGGGCGGGGCGATCCGCCGGCTGACCGCCGCGATCGACCCACGTCACGTGCGCGTCGCCCAGTTCGCCGCGCCGACCCTGACCGAGCTGCGCCACCACTGGCTGCACCGGTTCTGGGGCCCGCTGCCGGGACGCGGCGGGATGGCCGTCTACGACCGCAGCTGGTACGGCCGCGTGCTGGTCGAGCGGGTCGAGCAGCTGACGCCCGAGGTCGACTGGCGGCGGGCCTACGAGGAGATCCGCGAGTTCGAGCGGCAGCTCGCGGACGACGGCACGATCATCGTCAAGTTCTGGCTGCAGATCAGCGACGAGGAGCAGTTGGCCCGGTTCGAGCGGCGGCGGACCGATCCGCTGAAGTCGTGGAAGCTGACCGCCGAGGACTGGCGCAACCGCGAGAAGCGTGCGCCGTACGAGCAGGCGATCGAGCAGATGGTTGCCGAGACCGACACCGCCCACGCCCCGTGGGACCTGATCCCGGCGGAGTCCAAGCGCTGGGCGCGGGTGGCGGTGCTGGAGACCGTGATCGCGCGGATCGAGCAGCGCTGCGCGGAGCTGGGGTTCGCCCTCCCCGAACCACTGACGATTCGCGATGGCGAAGACGGGTAAGGGTTGGACAACACCCCAACACCGTGAGTGGGATTCGCCGGATGGCGGCCCCGGGTACACGGTTTGAATCAAGGAGATTCTGCATGCTCTACACACTTCTGGTTGCGCTCGTCATCGTCGCGCTCGTGATGTTCATCGCCGATGTCGCGGTGGGTGGCGGCATCTTCGCCGTGCTCGCCGTCGTGCTGCTCGTCTGGCTGCTCCTGAGCGCCAGCCGTGGCCGCACCCGCGTCTAGGCCCTAGCGGGCGGCGGCCGTCTGGTCGCCGCCTTGGACCGTCGTCCGACCTCGCGTACACCGGGGTCGGACGATGTCGGCCCGTCGCGGTCAGACGCATCTGTTGGCCAGACGCCCCCGCGGGAGCACTTCACCGGCTACGGCCCGGCCAACTGCTCCCGGCCAGCAACGCGCGGCTTTCACCGCCAGGCGCCCGTCCTGGCCCACCGTCGGTCGCGGTACCGCCATCCGGTACCGAGCAGTCGCGCGACGATCACCACGTTGATCCCCGCCCAGACGCCGACGATTCCCCAGCCCGCGCTCTGCGCGACCAGCAGCACCGGCACGCCGACCACGGCGGCCCCGGTCATCGCGAACGCCAGGAAGCGTGCGTCGCCCGCGCCGATCAGCACGCCGTCGAAGGCGAAGACCGCGGCGGCCAGCGGCAGCATCAGGCAGAGCAGGGGCCACATCGCACGGGCGCGGTCGCGGACCGCCTCGACGTCGGTGAACAGTCCGAGGATCGGGTCCCGGGCGATCAGCAGGACGATCGCCACCAGCGTGCCGAACGCCACCGTCAGCAGCACCATCCGCGACGACGCGGCGAACGCCTCGTCGGTCCGCTCCGCGCCGAGCGCCCGGCCGATCAGCACCTGGCCGGCGATCGCCAGCGCGTCGAGCACCAGCGCGATGAAGACGAACAGCTGCCAGCCGATCTGGTGGGCCGCCAGCGACGGGTCTCCCGCGCGAGCCGCGACCGCCGACGCCACCGCGAAGGTCAGCAGCAACGCCCCCGAGCGGACGAGCAGGAAGCCGCCGGTGGTCCCGATCCGCCGGAGCAGCGCCAGGGACGGGCGTCGCCGCGTCGTCGACGCCGCCCCGGGCGGATCGGCGCTGCCGCGCCAGAGCAGTCGGACGAACAGCAGGCCCATCACCGTCTGCCCGGTCAGCGTGGCGATCGCGCTGCCGTCCAGGCCCAGGTCGACGCCGAAGATCAGCAGCGGGTTGAGCACCAGGTTGACCGCGTTGCCGACCAGCACGATCAGCAACGGCGACCGCAGGTCCCCGGTCCCGCGCAGCCAGCCCTGGGCGGCCATGCTCAGCAGGGCAAAGGCCAGCCCCGGGGCCGAGATCCGCAGGTAGCGGACCGCACCATCCGCCGTGGCACCCTGCCCGCCGAGCGCACCGACCCAGAGCGGTCCCGCGAGCGCGGCGACCACGGCCCCGATCGCCCCCAGCGCCAGCCCGAGCCAGAGCGACTGGGCGGCGATCCTCCGCAGGTCGTCGGCGTGGCGGCCGTCGGCCCCCGACGCCCCGGCCAGGCGCGCCACCGCGGCGGTCGTCGCGTAGGCCGCGACCACGCCGAGCCCGGCGAGCGTGGCCAGCACCGACGCGGCGAGCGCCAGCGACGCGAGCGCCTGCCCGGCCTCGGGGCCGCCGATGTGCCCGACCATCGCCGTGTCGACGAGCAGGTAGCTCGGCTCGGCCGCCAGCGTGCCCAGCGCGGGGATCGCCAGCCGCGCGATCTCGCGGTCGTAGGGGGAGCGCAACGGCACGACCGGTGACGGTAGCGCGGTCCTCCGGCCCCGGAGGATCGGACCCCTCGGCGGTCGTGCCGGCCACGGTCCCGAGGGGCGATCAGCACCGGGCGAGCGGGCGACGATCGCCGGTCGGGGAGTAGTGTCCGGGCGGTCGCACACCACCCGTGCACCCGTCGCCGAACGAGCGGCCCCGGGCGATCGTCGCGCCGGGGATGTGGTGCCCGCCCACCCCCACCCATCTTCGATCACCCGAGGGACACCATGGCTGAGACCCTGTACGGCAGCGAGACCCAGAAGGCCGTCGACAACTTCCCGATCTCCGGCGAGCGCGTGCCGATCCAGGTCGTGCGCTGGCAGGCCCGGATCAAGGGCGCCGCCGCGCTGGTCAACGCCGAGCTGGGCAAGCTCGACCAGGGGATCGCCGACCAGATCTCGACCGCAGCAGCGGCGATCGTCGCGGGCGACCACGACGACCAGTTCCCGATCGACGTCTTCCAGACGGGCTCGGGCACCTCGACGAACATGAACGTCAACGAGGTGATCTCGGCGCTGACCGGCGAGGCCGCGCACAAGAACGACCACGTCAACATGGGGCAGTCGTCCAACGACACGTTCCCGTCGGCCGTCCACCTGGCCGCGCTGGACGAGGCGACCAACCGCCTGATCCCGGCGCTGAAGCAGCTCGAGACGTCGCTGCAGGCCAAGGCCGACGCCTTCGTCGACATCGTCAAGGCCGGCCGCACCCACCTGATGGACGCGGTCCCGGTCACGCTCGGCCAGGAGTTCGCCGGCTACGCCGCGCAGGTCCGCCAGGGCGTCGGTCGCGTCGAGCGCGCCCTGCCGAGCGTCGGCCAGATCCCGCTCGGCGGCACCGCCACCGGCACCGGCCTGAACACCCCGGCGGAGTTCGCCCCGAAGGTCCGCGAGCGGTTGATCGCCGACTCCGGCCTGCAGCTGATCGCCGCTCCGGCCGATCCGTTCGAGGCCCAGGGCAACCGCGACGGCCTGGTCGAGCTGTCCGGCGCACTGAAGAGCGTCGCCGTCTCGCTGACCAAGATCGCCCAGGACATCGCGCTGATGGGCTCCGGTCCGCGCGTCGGCATCGGCGAGCTGTTCCTGCCCGAGCTGCAGAAGGGCTCGTCGATCATGCCGGGCAAGGTCAACCCGGTCCTGCCCGAGGTCGTGCTGCAGGTCTCCGCGCAGGTGATCGGCAACGACGCCGCGATCACGATCGGCGGCATGCAGGGGCAGTTCGAGCTGAACGTCCGCGTCCCGCTGATCGCCCGCAACCTGCTGCAGTCGATCCACCTGCTCTCGACCGCGTCGGTCGCGTTCGCCGAGAAGTGCGTCGACGGGATCACCGCCAACGAGAAGGGCGCCGCCGCGTCGGCCGCCGGCACGCTGGCCACGGCGACCGCGCTCAACGAGGCGATCGGCTATGACCTGGCGACGAAGATCGTGAAGGAAGCCACCGACTCCGGCGAGCCGCTGCGCGACGTGGCACTGGCCAACGGCGTCGACGCGGACCTCTACGACCGCACGATCAACCTGCGCGAGATCGCCCGCGGCAACCAGGGCTGACGGACCCGGCGCGGCGCGGCGCGAGCCGCCCCGCGCCGCTCAGCCGGGCATGCGATACGTCGCGCCGCACGCCACGATGGCCTGCGGCGCGACGTGATGCATGCATCACGTGCTGGCGGTCGCGCTCGACGCGCGCCGAGCGCGTGGGTCGACGGCTCGCACGTGCCTCAGGCGGTCGGGGAGGCGAGGGCCTCGGCCGCCTCCCAGAAGCCGACGCACATCATCTCCTGATCGAGGACCTGCCAGTCGACGAACGATCCGTCGGCGAACGTGATCCGGATCTCGATCGTGCCGCCCTGGCGGGTCTTGCCGGTCCGCTCGATCGACCGCACGTCGGAGCGGGGGACGCGGAACGCCTGCTCGGGCTCCTCGTCGTTGTTCATCACGCCGAAGGTCCAGCCGGAGAACGTCCGGGCGGAGAGCACCAGCATCGTCTGCGCCTGGCTGTCGAGCGGCAGGGACGCCGCGATCCCGTCCGCGGGACCGCCGACATGCCGGCCCTGCTGGACGGCGTTAGTCGCGGTGTCGATGGCCTTCGACAGGAGCTTGTTCGGCCCGTGCCTGCCGCCGCGCTCGTAGGCGACGGGGTAGCCGAACGCGTGGCCCCGTACCTCGTCCTCGGCGCCCAGGTGCGCCTGCACGATCGCGCGGTGGTCGGGCAGCCGCGCCATGGCCTTCTTCGTCAGCCAGTCCTTCAGTCCCATTTCAGGGTCTCCGTGTTCGGGGGGATCTTGCGTCCGGGGTGGCCCGGACGGCGGGTGACGCTATCGGCTGGTCGTCGCGGATCGGGGTGTAGGGCGTCCTCGTCGGCCGTGGGCCCGAGCTGGCGCTCCCAAGGGTCCGGTGCCCGCCGACGGGCACCGGGGTGGCCGGCCCGGACCGTGTACCGGTCCCCGGTTGGCGGACCGGCTAGCGTCCCGGGGGTGTCCTCGCCCCCGCCGCCCTCGTCCAACGCCGCGCCGCGGATCCGTCGCGTCACGCTGACCACGACGCGGATGGCGGACGAGCAGGCGTGGTGGACCGGGCGCCTCGGCCTGGACATCGCGCCCGGCGCTCCCGCCGGGGGCTTCGCGGTCCGGGTCGGGGACGGGGTACTGGCGTTCCAGCCGGTCGGCGCCGAGAGCCACGGCCGCGGTGCCGCGCCGTCGCACCACGTCGCGCTCGAGGTCGCCGAGGACCGGCTGGTCGAGGCGTCGGAGTGGTTGAGCCGTGCCGCGCCGTTGGTCGCATTGGACGACGGCGAGACGATCGTCGACTTCCCCGCGTGGGTCGCCCACAGCGTCTACGTCCAGTCGCCCGGCGGTCACGTGATCGAGCTGATCGCCCGTCACCGCCGGGCGTGGGAGCCGACCGGCGAGCGGGCCGACGGACCGGGGCTGATCCGCGGGATCAGCGAGGTCGGGATCACGGCTCCCGACGTCGGCGCGCTGGTCGACCGCCTGGAGGGCCTCGGCCTGCCGCGGTGGTTCGGCGATCCCGCGACGGGGTTCGCGGCGATGGGCGACGAGTCCGGCCTGCTGATCTGCGTCCGCGAGTGGCGGCCGTGGTTCCCGACGCGGGACCGCGCGGCGACCCCCGGCGCGGTCGCGATCGAGCTGCACGGCGTGCCCGGGCTGACGCTCGGCGAGCCGGTGCCGGTCGGCAGCGCCACCGAGCTGTGGGCCGTGCCGTGGTGAGCCGCCGCGGGTAACGCCACCGGATTTCGGGTAGTACGCGATCACCGGCGTTCGCCTGCGAGCCGTCGGGAGCGAGCTACCGGGGAGAGAGCGATGGCGGCGGAAGGCGGCGGGACGTACAAGACCCTCGACGAGCAGGTGGAGACCCTGTCGCCGCGGGAGCAGCAGTTCGAGCGGATGCGCCGAACCACCGGCCTGTTCCTCGGACCAGTCCTGTTCGCGCTGATGCTGGTGCTGCCGCTCGGCCTCGAGCCGGAGCAGCAGCGGCTGGCGGCGGTCTTCGTCTTCGTGATCGTCTGGTGGCTGACCGAGGCGATCCCGATCCCCGTCACGGCGGTCCTCGGCCTGGCGCTGGCGATCATCCTCAACGCGGTCCCCCAGGACGCCGAGGATCCCGCCGCCGACGTGGTCTTCGGCGCGTTCTCGTCGTCGACGATCTTCCTCTTCATCGGCGGGTTCATCATCGCCCAGGCGATGCGCGTCCACGGACTCGATCGGCGCTTCGCGTTCGGGGTCCTCAGCCTGCCGGGCGTCGCCGGATCGACGTACCGCACGATCATCGCCTTCGGGGCGATCTCCGCGGTCCTGTCGGCGTTCATCTCGAACACCGCCGCCGCGGCGATGCTGTTCCCGATCGGGATGGGGATCGTCGGCACGCTGGCGAAGATGGTGGCCGAGCAGTCCGAGGGCGACCACGATCCCGACCGCCTGCGGTTCGCCACCGCGCTGATGCTGATGATCGCCTACGGCGCCTCGATCGGCGGCCTGCTGACGCCGATCGGCAGCCCGCCGAACCTGATCGGGCGCGAGTTCATCGAGAACGAGACCGGCACCCGGATCACCTTCTTCGACTGGGTCGCCACGGCTGCCCCGATCGTCTTCGTGATGTTCGGCGTGCTCTGCTTCGTGCTGATCGCGCTGAACCGTCCCGAGGTGCGGCGGCTGGAGGGCGCCGAGGAGTACGTCGCGGAGGAGCGCGCCAAGCTCGGCACGATGTCGCGCGGCGAGCGCAACACGCTGATCGCGTTCGGCTTCGCGGTCACCTTCTGGGTCCTCCCGGGGGTGGTCGGGCTGATCGCGGGCGACGAGTCCGAGATCTACAACAACCTGCTGGATCGGGCGGACGAGGGCGTCGTCGCGCTGGTCGCCGCGGCGCTGCTGTTCGTGCTGCCGATCGACTGGGCCAAGCGGCGGTTCACGCTGACCTGGAACGAGGCGTCGAAGATCGACTGGGGCACGATCCTGCTGTTCGGGTCGGGCATCGCCCTCGGCGGACTGCTCGCGGACACGGGGCTCGCGAAGGTCGTGGGCACCAACCTCGCCGACACGCTCGGCGTCTCGGAGCTGCTGACGATCACGTTGCTGGCCACCGTCGTGGCGGTGGTGATCTCGGAGACGACGTCGAACACCGCCAGCGTCTCGATCGTCGTGCCGATCGTGCTGCCGATCGCGGCGGCCGCCGGGGTCGAACCGCTGATCCCGGCGCTCGCCGCGGTCTTCGGGTCGTCCTACGGGTTCGCGCTCCCGGTCTCCACGCCGCCCAACGCGATCGTCTACGGGTCCGGGATGGTCCCGATCACCAAGATGGTCCGGTCCGGTCTGGTCTTCGACGTGATCGGCGCGGTCGTGATCGTCACCGGCGTGACGCTGATGGCGGGGGTCGTCGGGCTGGTCTGAGCGCGCCGGTCACGGCCCGCACGGGATCACCGCTCGGACGCGCGTGCCGTCGCCGGCGGGACTGTCGATCGTGATCTCCCCGCCCTGCGCCTCGATCCGGTCGACCATCCCGCGCATGCCGCCGGCCGGCCGCGCTCCGCCGTCGCCATCGTCGGTGACGGCGACGTGCAGGCGGTCGGCGGTGCGTCGGAGCACGACCCCGATCTCGGTCGCGTTCGCGTGCTTGCCCGCGTTCACGACCGCTTCGGAGACGACGAAGTAGGCCGCGGTCTCGACGCCCCGCCCGACGCGCTCGTCGAGCCCGTCCGCCTGCAGGGCGACCGCGGCGGGAACCCGGTCGAGCAGCTCCTCGACGGCAGCCGTCAGCCCGCGCTGGGTCAGCAGGGCCGGCATCACGCCGTCGACGAGCTCGCGCAGCTCGTCGATCGCGGTCTGGATCCCGGTGCCGATCGCGGTCCGCTCGGCACCGGCATCGGTCTGGACGCCCAGGAACACGAGTCGGGACTGCAGCCCGTCGTGGAGGTCCCGCGCGATCCGCCGTCGCTCGCCGTCCGCGGCGGCGACGAGTCGCGCCCGCGACGCCCGCAGTTCGACGGTCAGGCGCTCGCGCTCGAGGGCGAGGACGATCACGCGGCCGACCTCGCGGATCTCGTCGGGCCGGTCGATCAGGGTGGCGTCGTAGACGATCGCCCCGACCGCGCGCCCGCCGAGCTCGACGTCGACGAGTCCCCGGCCGTACGCCGCGGCCGGCGCGTCGACGGGCATGCCGCGGTGGTCGACGAACCCGTCCTCGCCCGGCACGCAGAAGAGCAGCTCGACGGTGGGATCGCCCAGCGTCGCCGCGAGCGCGTCGCGCAGCTCGGGACGCCCGACCTCGTCGGCGCCGAGCCACACCCCGAGCTCGGTGATGTCGGTGGTGCGCTCGAAGCCGCCGCGCGACGCCGCGACGACCAGCACGATCGGCACCAGGGCGAGCATCACGAGCTGGGCCACGTCCTGCCAGACGGACGGGACATCGAAGGCCTTCTCGCCGAGGTAGTTCGCGATCGGGATGTAGAGCAGCGCGAGGATGAAGTAGGCGGTCAGCGGGGCCAGGACGCGCTGCTGGTCCGGGTTGGCACGGCGCAGCTTCCGGATCAGCAGGACGCAGACGCCGGGGACGACGACGAGGCTGCCCGCGCGCTGGACGAAGATCCCGACGTCCACGAGTCCCGGATCGACGGTGATCGTGAGCGGCGTTCCCGACGCGAAGAGGTACAGCGGCGCTTGCAGGACGAGGCAGACGACGTACCCGCCGACGACGAGGTTCCGCTCCGTCGCGGTGTGCAGCCGGCCCGTCGGGAAGGCGACCAGCATGTGGGCGACCACGGCGTGGATCAGCGTGGCGCTCGCCGCTCCGACGGCGATCGTCGTCGGAGCGTCGATCTCGCCGAGCGGCACGAGCATCGACGCCCAGCCGCCGACCACGATCAGCAGCCCGAGTCGGCTGCCGGGGCGGCGCGCCCAGGCGAGCAGACCGGCGGCCAGGTAGACCAGGCCGACGACCGGGAAGAGCGCCGCGATCCACGGGTCCGGGCGGGGGTGGTCCAGCAGCAGCCCGATCTCGATGCCGGCCACGACCGTTGTCGCGACACCGATCGCGACGAGGGCGTCGCGCAGTGGCCCGGGCCGAACGGATCCCGCCGGACGGGCGGGTGGGCGCCGAGGCGTGCGATCTGCGATGCGCCATGCTCCCAGATGCCGCCGCGTCGCGGAGGATCGCGACGGGTGCCGGCTCGTACCCGGGTTCGCAGCGCGACGGCGCGGGTGCGGAGCGCTGCCGCTACAACGCGACGGCGCGCGTGCGCATCGTCGCGACGACGCGCGGGTGCAGGTCGAGCAGCGAACCGAGGTCGTCGATCGAGTCGAAGCCGTTCAACTCACCGCGCAACCGGACGATCTCCGCGGCGGTCTCGTTGTTGATCCCGGGCAGGGTCGCGACGACCCCGGCCGACGCGTGGTTGACGTCGACGACGTAGCCGTGACGCGATCCGGGCAGGTCGGGTCGGCCGACGCCGAGCGCGAGGGCGCGGGCCGGGTCCTTGCGGGCCAGGTCGATCACCGCGCGACGCTCCTCGTCGAGGTGCTCGGCCTCCTCGACCTGGGCGTCGTAGCGGGCGCGCACGGTCATCCGCTGCCGGTACGGCTTCATCAGGGCGTACGAGGTGGCCCCGCTGAGGATCCACGCGACGACCAGCAGACCGCCGCCGACGTTGTCCTCGTCCGCCTCACCGCCCTGGTAGAAGAACGCGAACAGCGTGAAGAGGACGATGAAGGCGCCCCACGCGATCCACTCGCGCTTCTTGGCCTTGAAGCCCGCGACGAGCGGGACCCAGGCCCCGAAGCCGATCGGCACCAGGCCCCACCACATCCACCGGGTCGGGACCGGGGCAGGCGTCGGGGCGGGACCGGGGGCATCAGAGGTGGCCACGCACGAACCGTAGCGCGGACGGCGTCGATCCGTGACCGATGCTCGCGCCGCGACCGGCAGACCGTGTGCCCGGGCCACGTCGCCGGTCCGGTCCGCAACCGGGACCGGTTCCTGGGGACGCCGGCCTCGCCACCGGCCCCGCGGCGTGGGAGACTGCCGCGATGCTGACCGCCCCGCGCCGCCCCCGCTGATGCCCGAGCCCCGACCGACGATCGAGATCGTGCTCGGCGACTACGTGCTGCGGCTGGACGACACGATCGTCGAGACGCTGCACCGCGCGGCGGCGGGCGAGCGCTTCCACGTCTCCCACGTCGCCGTCGAGGCGAAGGAGAAGCGCGGCATGCTGCACGTGCGCATCGGCTTCGACGTCAGCGGCACGATCGTCGGCGGCACCCGGATCGCCGTCCCGCCGGAACGGCAGGACGAGGTGCTGGCGCTGTTCGCCGAGGCGCGGCGCCGACGCGACGAGATCGCGGCCGGCGGCTGAGACCGCCGGCGGCGCTGCCCCCGGCCGGCGGCTGAGTCCACCGCCGGCGGCAACCGAGACCGGCGGTGGGCGCCGCTACGACCTCAGTTGGTGTGCTTGACGGTGATCACGTCGCCGTCCTGCATCACGTAGTCGCGCCCCTCGGTCCGCAGCGTGCCCTTGTCACGGGCCTGGCTGTAGCCGCCCGCCTCCAGCAGCTCGTCCCAGCCGACGACGTCGGCACGGACGAAGCCCTGCTGGATGTCGGTGTGGATCTCGCCGGCGGCGTGCCAGACGGTCAGCCCGCGCCGCAGGTGCCACGACTGGCCGCGCACGCCGGACCCGACCGTGAAGAACGTGATCAGGTCGAGCAGCTGGAAGGCGCCGTGGGCGATCCGCTGGAGCCCGGACTCGGCGAAGCCCATCTCCTCGCGCATCGCGGCGGCCTCCTCGTCGTCCATCTCGACCAGCTCGGCCTCGAGCCGCGACGAGACGGCCACCGCGACGGCGCCCATCGCCGCCGCGTGCTCGGCGATCGCGGTCGGGACGGCGCCCGAGGCGTCGTTCTCGTCGACGTTGGCGACGAACAGCACCGGCTTGGCGGTCAGCGGCGAGAGCGTCTTGACGACGTTCGGGTGATCCTCGGGGACGGGGACCATCCGCGCGGGCTTGCCGTCGTTGAGCGCCGGGATCAGCTCTTCCAGCCAGGCCAGCTCGGCGATCGCCTCGGCGTCGTTGCCGCCGCGCGCCTGCTTGCGGACCCGTTCGATCCGGCGCTCGGCCTGCTCGAGGTCGGCCATCAGCAGCTCGGTCTCGATCGTCTCGATGTCGCGCAGCGGGTTGACCGAACCGTCCGGGTGGATGATGTTCTGGTCGTCGTGGGCGCGGACCACGTGGACGATCGCGTCGGTCTCGCGGATGTTGGCCAGGAACTTGTTGCCCAGGCCCTCGCCCTTGTGGGCACCCGCGACCAGGCCGGCGATGTCGTGGAAGTCGATGTGGTCGTAGACGATCTCCGACGCGCCCATCTGCTCGGCGATCTGCTTCATCCGGTCGTCCTCGACGGGGACCACCGCGACGTTCGGCTCGATCGTCGTGAACGGGTAGTTCGCGGCCTCGGCCCCGGACTTGGTCAGGGCGTTGAACAGGGACGACTTGCCCGCGTTGGGCATGCCGACGATGCCGATCTTCATCGGGTCGGTCCTTCGGGGTCGGAGGGATCGGCGTCCGCGCCAGCGGGCGGGGCCGGGAAGCTCTGCGGGGCGCGGGCGGCGGCGCGGCGGGCGATCACGCGGTCCCCGACGTCGCGCACGGCACCACCGACGACGCAGCCGAGGGCGGCGCCGACGGCGATGTCGGTCGGGTAGTGCACGCCCAGGTGGACGCGCGACAGCGCCATCGCGCCGGCGGTCGCCAGCAGCGGACCGCGCGGCAGCAGGCCGGCGTAGGCGGTCGCGGCGGCGAACGACGACGCCGAGTGCGACGACGGGAACGACAGCTGGGTCGGCGTCGGGATCAGCGGCGGCAGGTCCCGCAGCTGCGGGCGGGGGCGGCGGGCGAACTGCTTGATCGCGGAGTTCGCCAGGTAGGCGGTACCGACTGCGGCCAGCCCGACCACCCACTGCTCGCGCCGGTCACGGTCGATCGCCAGCCCGGCGGCGCCGGTGGCGAGCCAGAACGCGCCGTGCTCGCCGCTGCGCGAGAAGACGACGATCGCGCGGGTCGCCCGGCGCGAGCGGGCGGTCGAGCGGATCAGCCGCATGCCCGCCATGTCGGCCCGGACGAACGCGCGGCCGGCCGGCCCACGCAGCGCCCGGGCGAGCAGACTGCGCCGGGCGTCGATCGCCTCGCGGCGCAGCCGGGGGTCCGGCGTCAGGAACGTCAGGGGAACGGCCACGCAGTCAGGGTAGGCGTCCGGCAACATGGATGCTGTGCAACTCGCGCTCGTCGCCAATCCCAAGTCCGGCGCGGGGCGGTCGCCCGACGAGATCGCGGCGCGGCTGCGCGAGCTGGGGCACGAGGTCACGACCTTCACGCTCGACGAGGCGGACGCCGCGGCCGCCAGCGGCGCCGACCGCGTCGTCGTCGCGGGTGGCGACGGCTCGATCGGCTGCGTCTTCGCGGCCTGCGCCGCCGCCGGGAGCACGATGGCCGTGCTGCCCGCCGGCACCGCCAACGACTTCGCGCGGGCGATCGGCGTTCCTCCGGACTTCGACGAGGCGCTGACCGTCGCGGTCGATCCCGACGCTCGCCGGCTCGCCGTCTGGGGCGCCACGATCGACGGGCGCCCGTTCGTCAACGTCGCCTCGATCGGGCTGGCGGTCAACGCCGCCGAGGAGGCCGCGCCGCTCAAGAAGCAGCTCGGTCCGGTGGCCTACGCGATCGGCGCCGGGATCGCCGCCGTCCGCGGCAAGCACATCAGCACGCGGGTGACGGTTGACGGCGCCGAGCAGTTCTGCGGGGACGCCTGGCAGGTGCTGATCGCGTCGACCGGGACCTTCGGCGGGATCGCCCAGCTGCCGGAGTCGGACCCGGAGACGGCCGCGATCGAGGCCTACGTGGTCGAAGCCGGCACCCGGATCGGGCTGTTGCGCCGGGTCTGGGGGATGCGCCGCGGCGGCGACCGGGGCGGGGTCCGTCGGTTCCGCGGCCACCGGATCACGGTCGACGTGCGGCCCGAGCCGCGCTGGAACGTCGACGGCGAGCTGGTCGAGCTGGGCGACGTGACGGCCCATCCGCTGGGCCCCGTCCGCGTGCTGATCCCGATCGACGCCGACGGGAGCGCCACGCGATGACGACCGAGCCGCCCGAGGACCGGACCGACGACGGCCTTCCGCCGCTCGCCGATCACCTTCGCAACCACCCGGACCGTCCGCGCGAGGGTCGCCGGGCCCGCTCGCAGACCCGGCTGCTGCTGATGGGGATGTTCGCGGTGATCCCGCTGCTCGTCGTCTTCGCCGTGGTGCTCGTGTCGCTGGCGTCCGGTCCGCCCTCGACGGACCCCGTTCCCGGCGGCGGCGGGACCAGCAGCGGGCTGGCCCAGGTCACGCGCTACTGCAACTACGTGGCGCAGACCGAAGACGCCTTCCAGCCCTGCCTCGACGCCAACCGCGACCGCGCGTTCCTGTCGGAGGACACCGCCCCCGCGCGCTACGCCAGGGGCGAGCTCAACGAGTGCGGCCCCGACGCCGGCCCGCGGTGCACGGCCCGGCAGTCGGTTCGCGAGTTCGAGTAGCTAGAGGCCGAAGCCGATGCGGGGCTCGTCCTTGTCGATCCGGATGAAGACGACCTTGTCGAGGTTCAGGTGGACCCGGGCGTCCTCGCCCTCGATGTCGGTCCATCCGCCGGCGGAGAGCGCGTCCCGGAGCGTCTGGAGCTGGGCGGCGGTGAGGCGGACGGACAGCGGCGGAGCGCTGTCGAGGCCGATGCTGACGCGGAGCTTGTCGTCGGACACGGTCTCTCCTGGGGTTCGGGTGGCGGGGCGGACGCCCCGGGCGGTCGGTGGACGCGCGGCACGCGCCCACCCCGCAGACTAGTTGAGTCGCCCTGCGTCCCGGTCGGTCCGGGGTGCATGCGCTCCGGTCAGCGCACCCTGATGGAACGCGACGAGAGCTTCTGCGATCCGTGCCACAGCGAGATCCGGTACTCCCCGCGGCTGCGCCGACCCGACGGGATCCGGCCGGCTCCGGAGCGGACCGTCACGTAGGCCGATCCGACGCGCTTGCCCCGCTTCGACCGGGACGTGAACCGGTACCAGCGTGCTTCGATCCGTGTGCCCGACGCCAGTCGCGAGCAGCTGATCGGAAGCGTTCGACCCTTCCGCACGCTGGCTTTGCCGATCTTGCACCGCGGCGGCGGGGGCGGGCAGCCGGTCGGTCCGGGGCCCGCGGCCGTTGGGCAACGGTCGTCGGAGGTCGGCACGCCGTCGCCATCTTCGTCGGGGCACCCCGCGGCGCTGGCTGGCCCGGGCGTGCTGGTGCAGCGATCCGACGCGTCGGGGATGCCGTCACCGTCGCGGTCAGGGCAGCCGGTGGTCGGCAGTCCCCGCAAGTCGGGGCACGCGTCCACCGCGTCCGGGACGCCATCGCCGTCGGTGTCGGGCGGTACGGGGGGAATCGGCAGGAGCACCGCTTCTACGGTGACGTTGTAGGCCGAGACGCGATCGTAGAGGCTCGAGAAGCGGAGCATCGGTTGACCCGGTGCTCGTTCGTAGGTGAGGGTCAACCTTGCGGATCGTCCCTCTTC
>Ga0265296_1001381_pt1 | contig 28192 bp, 22 predicted proteins | sample MunlanPumphouse1_FD_189073 | JGI IMG/M metagenome (GOLD analysis project Ga0265296, IMG submission 189073) | Groundwater microbial communities from a municipal landfill in Southern Ontario, Canada - Pumphouse #1 | ecosystem: Environmental > Aquatic > Deep subsurface > Groundwater | place... | reverse complement strand
ATCGCCCGCAGGGTGCCGACGTGGTCGTCATACATGCGCTTGATACGGAAGCCCATGCCCAGGTACGCCGAGCCTTTTTTGTAGTTGACCTCCTCGGTCCAGTATTCCTCTTTCCACTGGTTGCCCGGGATGTAGAACAGGCCTGTGTCCTGGCTGTAGGCCATGGGGTTCCAGTTCTTGCCACCGAGGAACGGCGGCGAGACTTCCACCGACTTGCCCTTGGTTTCACCCGGCAATGGCTTGGCCGGACGCTGGCCTTCGTTTTCTACCGGGCGCCCGGTCTTCAGGTCGATATGGCTGGCCCAGGTGATGTTGTCGACAAACGGGAAGGCGTTCTGCAGCTTGCCGTTGTTGCGGTCCACCACGTAGAAGAACCCGTTGCGGTCGGCGTGGCCGGTGGCCTTGACCACTTTGCCGTCCTTGTCCTTGTAGTCGAACAGCACCAGCTCGTTGTTGCCGGAGAAGTCCCAGGCATCGTTTGGCGTGTGCTGGTAGAACCATTTCACTTCGCCGGTGCTTGGGTCGACGCCGACTTGGCCTGAGGTGTAGAGGCTATCGAAGTCGTGGGGATTGCCGTCCTTGGAAGTCCGCGCCCAGGTGTTCCACGGGCCGGGGTTGCCGGCGCCGACGATGATGGTGTTGGTCTCGGCATCGAAACTGGCGCTCTGCCAAGGGGCACCGCCGCCGTGGCTCCAGGCCTCGACCTTGCCGGTTTCGGTGGTCGGATCATCCGGCCACGAAGGCGCTTTCACGTCGCCGGTGGTGGTGCTGTCCTTGCCATTGAGACGGCCCATGTGGCCCTCGACAAACGGACGCATCCACACTTCTTCGCCGGTGTCCGGGTCGCGGGCAAACAGTTGGCCGACCACGCCGAATTCATCACCGGAGCTGCCGTGGATCAGCAGGACCTTGCCGGTGACCTTGTCTTTGATCAGCACCGGGGCGCCGGTCATGGTGTAGCCGGCGGCGTGGTCACCGAATTTTTTGTTCCACACCACTTTGCCGGTGTTTTTGTCGAGGGCGATCAGGCGCGCATCGAGGGTGCCGAAGTAGATCTTGTCGCCAAAGATCGCCGCACCGCGGTTAACCACGTCACAGCACGGGCGAATGTTGTCGGGCAGGCGGTGGTTGTAGGTCCACAGGCGCTTGCCGGTCTTGGCGTCGAGGGCGAAGACCCGGGAGTAGGAACCGGTGACGTAGACCACGCCGTCGCTGACGATAGCCTGGGATTCCTGGCCGCGCTGCTTCTCATCGCCGAACGAGTAGGACCAGGCCGGCGTCAGCTTGAATACGTTTTTGTCGTTGACCTGAGCCAGCGGGCTCCAGCGCTGGGCATTGGTGCCCATGCCGTATTGCAGCACGTCCTTGGTGGTCAGGTGGTCGTTGGCAATGTCTTCCCAGGTGATGTTGCGAGTCTGCTTCGAAGGTTCGGTCGCAGCGAAGCTCGCCGCACTCAAGGACAGGCTGCCGACCAGCAGGAAAGCCTGCACGGCAAGGCTCAGCGGCGAGAGGGCGGGTAGCGATCTTATTGTCATGGTTGCAGTTCCCAGTGGAGGTTTTGGCCTGCACAGGTTGCTGCGTGGACGGGGCGCCCGGATACGGAAAATGTCCCGGTGTGGCCGGGACAATTTCCCGAACCGCATCTGATTTAGCAGTGCCTCGCAAGCCTTACTACCAAGGGAGTAGACCCCGGCCACCAAAGCAGCATACGGCCCTTGGCGAGGCGTTCCTAAGATGGTTGCCATAGCCTCTGCAAAGGGGTTTTGCGTGCAATCCTGAGGGAAAAACAATGACAACAAAACGCAACGCCTTGCTGCTGGCTGGCCTCTTGGCCGGCGTGATCGGTACAGGCTCCGTCTGGGCCCATGGCAACGTGACACCCACTGCCGTGGAAACCAAGGGACTGACGCCGGTCAAGGATGCCGGCGTGACACTGGATGCCGATGGTTGGGCGGCGGTGAACCCGTATCGCCAGTCGCCGCAGCGCGACAAGGCCGTGGAAGTCGGCGCTTCGGCCTACAACCAGAACTGCGCCGCGTGCCACGGCCTGGAAGCCAAGTCCGGTGGGATCGCGCCTGACCTGCGCATGCTTGATGAGGGCGATGCCGGGGACGAATGGTTTGTGGAGCGGGTGCGCCATGGCGCAGTGCGCGATGGCCGGGTGTATATGCCGAAGATGGCCGACTACCTGAGCCAGGAAGCCTTGTGGGCGGTGCGCACTTATCTTGATAGCGTGCACGTCGAGGAGTAAGCCATGGGCTGGCGCGCACATTGGCTGTTGGCCTGCTGGTTGCCACTGGCCGCCTACGGGATGGACCCCGGCAAAGACCCGGTGCCGTCGGTGATGTGGAGCTACTACCACAAGCAGTATCTGGACAATGCCCCGTTCGTCTTTGATGAGCGGGTCAAGTTGCTGGCGCCGCCATTTGCCGAGGACGCACGCCAGGTACCGCTGGAAATCGACGCCCGCGCCTTCAAGGACGAGGTGGTGAAAATCATCGCCTGGGCCGAACTCAATCCATTGCCGAAAATCGTCGATTTCCAGCCGGGCGAGGGTGTGTTGCCGTGGCTGGCGATCCGCATTCGGATCGAGCAGGCCACGCCGTTGCGCGCCGCCGTATTGACCAAGGATGGCCTGTGGCACGTCGGTTCGACCCTGATCGACGCCGCCGGCGGTGGCTGCACGGCACCCAGCGTGGTGCGCAGCCAGCCGGGTTGGGAAGAGCATTTGGGCGAAGTGTTGGGCGGTCGTTACCCACGCAGCGATTTCAGCCGGTTGCGCCTGCAAGTAGCGCACCCGATGGACAATGGCATGGTCAGCGGCATCCCTGAGTTCTATATCAACCATGCCGAATTGCGCGACGCCCAGGATCGGGTGCTGGCACGCCTGGAGTTGTTTGCGGCGGTCAGCGAGAACCCCGACCTGGCGTTTGACCTGCAAAGCCCAGGGCCAGTGCGCCTGGTGCTGCGCGACACCAGCGGCAGCCAATTCGAAGGGGCGCTCCCATGAAACTGCTGCTGTGGCTATTGCTCGGCCTGAGCCTGCCGGCGCTGGCTGATCTGGACTACGCCCTCAAGCCCCGGCAGATCGCCGCCGACACCTGGCTGCTGGAAGGCAGTACCGATAATTTCGCCAGGGACAACGGCGGCAATATCGTCAATGCCGGGTTTATCGTCACCCAGGTCGGGGTAGTGGTGATCGACACCGGCCCGTCCCGGCGCTACGGCGAAGCCTTGCGCCAGGCGATTGCCACCGTCACTGACAAACCGGTGGTCCAGGTCCTGTTGACCCATCACCATCCCGACCATGTGTTGGGCAATCAGGCGTTCAAGGACGTGCCCATCGGCGCCCTGCAGGGCACTACCACGCTGCTGCGCGAGCAGGGCGACGCCATGGCGCAAAACATGTACCGCATGGTTGGCGACTGGATGCGTGGCACCGAAGTGCTGCTGCCGAGCCAAACCGTCACGCCGGGCGTGCAGACCTTCGGCAGTCATCGTTTGCGCCTGTTGGCCTTGAGTGGGCACACGAGTGCCGATCTGGCGATTCTCGATGAAACAACCGGCGTGCTGTTTGCCGGCGACCTGGTGTTTTACCAGCGCGCCCTGACCACCCCCAACACCCCGGGCCTGTCGGTATGGCTGGCGGATATCGCCACCTTGCAAGGCCTGCCCTGGAAGGTGATCGTGCCCGGTCATGGCCCAGTGGCAATCGACACCCAACCCTTCGCGCAAATGCGTGACTACCTGGGCTGGCTCGACCAGCTCATGGCCACCGGTGCCGCCAACGGCAGCGCCATGGGCGAGATGATCCGCAGCCCCATCCCCGAACGTTTTGCGGCCATCAGCCTGAGCCGCTACGAACTGATCCGCAGTGTCAGCCACCTGTATCCCCGCTACGAACGCGGGCAGATGCAACGGATAGATCAATAACAACATCCCCCCCGAAAGAGGCCTCATCATGATCTACGCACAACCTGGCACCCCCGGCGCCATCGTCAGCTTCAAACCGCGCTACGGTAACTTTATCGGTGGCGAGTTTGTGGCCCCGGTCAACGGTGAGTACTTCACCAACACCTCGCCCGTCACTGGGGAAGTGATCGCTGAATTCCCGCGCTCCAGCGCCGCCGATATCGACAAAGCCCTGGACGCTGCACATGCCGCTGCCGACGCCTGGGGCAAGACCTCGCCCCAGGATCGCTCCCTGGTGCTGTTGAAAATTGCCGACCGCATCGAGCAGCACCTGGAAGTGCTGGCCGTGACCGAGACCTGGGACAACGGCAAGGCCGTACGCGAGACCTTGAATGCCGACGTACCCTTGGCCGCCGACCACTTCCGCTACTTCGCCGGCTGCATCCGCGCCCAGGAAGGCGGCGCCGCCGAGATCAACGAGCTGACCACTGCCTATCACTTCCACGAGCCCCTGGGTGTGGTCGGGCAGATCATCCCGTGGAACTTCCCGCTGCTGATGGCCGCCTGGAAACTCGCCCCGGCCCTGGCCGCCGGCAACTGCATCGTGCTCAAACCGGCCGAGCAGACGCCGCTGTCGATCATGGTGTTTGCCGAGCTGATCGCCGACCTGCTGCCGGCGGGCGTGCTGAACATCGTCCAGGGCTTTGGCCGTGAAGCCGGTGAGGCCCTGGCTACCAGCAAGCGCATCGCCAAGATCGCCTTTACCGGCTCCACCCCGGTGGGCGCGCACATCATGCACGCGGCGGCCGAGAACATTATTCCGTCCACCGTCGAACTGGGCGGCAAGTCACCGAATATCTTCTTTGAAGACATCATGCAGGCGGAACCAGCCTTTATCGAGAAAGCCGCCGAGGGCCTGGTGCTGGCGTTCTTCAACCAGGGTGAAGTGTGCACCTGCCCATCGCGGGCGCTGGTGCAAGAGTCGATCTACGAGCCGTTCATGGCCGAAGTGATGAAGAAGATCGTCAAGATCAAGCGTGGCAACCCGCTGGACACCGAGACCATGGTCGGCGCCCAGGCGTCCGAGCAGCAGTACGACAAGATCCTCTCGTACCTGACCATCGCCCAGGAGGAGGGCGCCGAACTGCTGGCCGGCGGTGCCGCCGAACATCTGGAGGGCGACCTGTCCAGCGGCTATTACATCCAGCCGACCCTGCTCAAGGGCCACAACAAAATGCGCGTGTTCCAGGAAGAAATCTTCGGCCCGGTGGTGGGCGTGACCACCTTCAAGGACGAAGCCGAAGCCCTGGCGATTGCCAACGACAGCGAATTCGGCCTGGGTGCTGGCCTGTGGACTCGCGATATCAACCGTGCCTACCGTATGGGCCGGGCGATCAAGGCCGGGCGTGTGTGGACCAACTGTTATCACCTGTACCCGGCGCATGCCGCGTTTGGCGGTTACAAGAAGTCCGGCGTGGGGCGTGAGAACCACAAGATGATGCTTGACCATTACCAGCAGACCAAGAACCTGCTGGTGAGCTACGACATTAATCCGTTGGGCTTCTTCTGATCTTCTGATTGAAATGCCAGCTTCCACCGTTTGATGGGTAGACAGCCTGACTGGTTGAAATGCAGTCAGGTGTGGGAGCTGGCTTGCCTGCGATGGCGGTGTATCAGTCGATAAATCTGTTGGCTGACCTGCCGTCATCGCAGGCAAGCCAGCTCCCACAGGGGAATGCAGCTTCGCGCTCTGGCGTTGCTGTTGCTGTTGCTCTGCTTTTGATCTGGCTTTTGATCTTGGGCGCCCCGTCAAACCACGCCTGCCTGCGGGCATGCCGACCCAAAAGCGCGAGTTGCCTAAAGACTCCTGCCCATCGCAAGCAAGCCCCACCGTTTGCTCCACATACATCCACGACTAACGTCTGCCGCCGAGTCGTTCGAAAGTAGCATTCGCCCGCCAGCCCCCCCATGCATTAATGAACCCACCGGACTCTCCCGGCATAACAAGAGGATCGCCCCCATGTGGACCAAACCCGCCTACACCGACCTGCGTATCGGCTTTGAAGTGACCATGTATTTCGCCAACCGCTGAAAGCGTTGCAGGAGCCGGCTTGCCGGCGATGGCGGCCGGATTGGCTCAGCGCTATCGCCGGCAAACCAGCGCCCACAAGGGATAAGGGTTAGCCCATTGGTCTGATTGCATTCGCCAGCGGATGCGTTAGTGTGGCCCGTATCTTCCAAAAACAATAAAAACAGGCTTACCAATGAGCCAGAGTCTCAGCCAACTGCGTAAATTCGTTTCCCCAGAAATCATCTTCGGCGCCGGCTCCCGGCACAATGTCGGCAATTACGCCAAGACCTTTGGTGCACGCAAGGTCCTGGTGGTCAGCGACCCTGGCGTGGTCGCTGCCGGTTGGGTCGCGGATGTCGAGGCCAGCCTGCAGGCCCTGGGTATCGAGTACTGCCTGTACACCGCCGTCTCACCCAACCCGCGTGTCGAAGAAGTGATGCAGGGCGCCGAGGTGTACCGCGAGAACCATTGCGATGTGATCGTCGCCGTCGGCGGCGGTAGCCCCATGGACTGCGGCAAGGCGATCGGCATCGTGGTTGCCCATGGTCGCAGCATCCTTGAGTTCGAAGGGGTGGACACCATCCGCGTGCCCAGCCCGCCGTTGATCCTGATCCCGACCACCGCCGGCACCTCGGCCGATGTGTCGCAGTTCGTGATCATTTCCAATCAGCAGGAACGCATGAAGTTTTCCATCGTCAGCAAGGCGGTGGTGCCGGATGTGTCGTTGATCGACCCGGAAACCACTGCCAGCATGGACCCGTTCCTCTCGGCCTGTACCGGTATCGACGCGCTGGTGCATGCCATCGAGGCCTTTGTGTCCACCGGGCATGGCCCGCTGACCGACCCCCATGCGCTGGAGGCCATGCGCCTGATCAATGGCAACCTGGTGCAGATGATTGCCAACCCGAGTGATATCGCCCTGCGCGAGAAAATCATGCTGGGCAGCATGCAGGCCGGCCTGGCGTTCTCCAATGCGATCCTCGGTGCGGTGCATGCCATGTCCCATAGCCTGGGTGGCTTTCTCGATCTGCCCCATGGCCTGTGCAACGCGGTGCTGGTGGAGCATGTGGTGGCGTTCAACTACAACTCGGCACCGGAGCGCTTCAAGGTGATTGCCGAGACCTTCGGCATCGACTGCCGGGGCCTCAATCACCGGCAGATCTGCGGGCGGCTGGTGGAACACCTGATTGCGCTCAAGCATGCCATTGGCTTCCATGAAACCCTCGGCCTGCACGGGGTGCGCGTGGCGGATATTCCGTTCCTGTCGCAACACGCCATGCATGACCCGTGCATCCTGACCAACCCCCGGGAGTCGAGCCAGCGTGACGTCGAGGTCGTCTATGGCGAAGCTCTCTGACGATCAACAACGGGCCCTGGCCGGGCTGCTGGGATTGGGCGATCACTCGGCGCGCAAGAGTCACTACCCCGAGCTGACGGCGCGGCTGGATGAGTTGGAGGCCGAGCGCAAGCGCTACATCCGCCTCAACGACGAACTGGAGCAAAGGGTCGCCGCGCGCACCGATGAACTGCTTGAAGCCAACCACAACCTGCAACAGCAGATCGCCCGGCGCGAGCGTATCGAACAGGACCTGCGCGACGCCCGCGACGCGGCCCAAGCCGCCAACCGCAGCAAGGATAAATACCTCGCCGCCGCCAGCCACGACCTGCTGCAACCGCTGAACGCCGCACGCCTGCTGATCTCTACCCTGCGCGAGCGGGAGCTGCCCAGTGTGGAGAAGGTTCTGGTGGAGCGCACCCACCAGGCCCTGGAAGGGGCAGAAGATCTGCTGGCGGACTTACTGGATATTTCCCGGCTCGACCAGGCGGCGGTCAAGCCCGATATTGCCCTGTATCGCCTCGACGAATTGCTGGCGCCGCTGGTCTCGGAGTTCCAGTCGGTGGCGGCGGCGGCCGGGTTGAACCTGCGGGTGCATATGGGCCGCTATGCGCTGCGCACCGACCTGCGCCTGCTGACGCGTATTCTGCGTAACTTCCTCAGCAATGCCTGCCGCTACACCGACCAGGGTTGCATCCTCCTGGGCGCGCGGCGTCGCGGGGATCGCTTGCGCCTGGAGGTCTGGGACACCGGGCGGGGGATTGCCGCCGACAGCCTGCAATCGATCTTTCTGGAGTTCAACCAACTGGACGTCGGCCGTGCGGCAGACCGCAAGGGCGTGGGGCTGGGGCTGGCGATTGTCGAACGTATCGCGAAGATTCTCGGCTGCCAGGTAGTCGTGCGCTCGTGGCCGGGGCGCGGCTCGATGTTCAGCATCGAGGTGCCGCTGTCGGAGGAAGTACCGCTGCCCATCAGCCTCGCACCCCCCCAGGCCGGGGCCGGCAACCCTTTGCCGGGGCGGCGCCTGTTGGTGCTGGATAACGAAACCAGCATCCTGGAGAGCATGCGCGCCCTGCTCGGGCAATGGGGCTGCGAAGTGGTCACCGCCACCGATCAGGCCGCTGCATTGGTGGCGTTGCAGGGCAGGGCGCCGGAGCTGATCCTGGCGGATTACCACCTTGATCATGGCGTGGTCGGCTGCGAGGTGGTCAGGCAGTTGCGCGAGCATTTCGGCAGGAAAATCCCTGCAGTGATCATCACGGCCGACCGCACCGACCAGTGCCGACGCTCGTTGCAGCGCCTGGAAGCGCCGTTGCTCAACAAACCGGTCAAGCCGGGCAAGCTGCGGGCGGTGTTGAGCCAACTACTAGGCGCCGCGCCCGACACGACAGCCTAAATCTGGGAGCTGGCTTGCCTGCGATGAGCATAGGTGTCTACACGAACTTCCCTGTGGCGAGCGGGCTTGCCCCGCGCTGGGCTGCGAAGCGGCCCAAAAAGCCCTCCACGTTTCTTCAGATAAACCGCGACGGTCGGGTTTAGGGCTGCTTCGCAGCCCAGCGCGGGGCAAGCCCGCTCGCCACAACTGCGCTATCTGCCTGGATTTATGCGATGCAGCAAAGTTGTGTAGATACCGATGTTGCGATGAGGGTGGCTCAAAACTGCCTGTGCCTTGATACCTGTCAAGACCCGCCGCGACGCTTTGCCTCATGCTGCAGGCCTTGATTGTCATGGCCGACGGAGATTTCCATGAGTGCCCCCGCAACACCTGCTGTTTCTTTCAAGCTGCCCATGGGCCTGGTGATCGCCGTGCTGGTGATGATCGGCGTGCTGCTCTTGCCGCTGCCCGCCGACTTGCCGGTCGCCGGGCATCGGATGCTGGCGATCCTGGCCTTTGCCGTGGTGGTGTGGATTACCGAAGCGGTGTCCTACGAAGCCAGTGCGATCATGATTACTTCGTTGATGGCGTTCCTGCTGGGCACCGCGCCGTCCTTGCAGGACCCCACGCACCTGATCGGTTCCAGCCCGGCGATCAGCATGGCGCTCACCGGGTTTGCCAACCCGGCCCTGGCCCTGGTGGCCGGTGCGTTGTTTATTGCTGCGGCCATGACCCACACCGGCCTGGACCGGCGTATCGCCCTGGTCACCCTGACCCGGGTCGGCACCAGCACCCGCGGGATCCTGGTGGGCGCGATTGCCGTGACCATCCTGCTCAGCCTGGTGGTGCCCAGCGCCACGGCCCGCAGCGCTTGCGTGGTGCCGATCATGATGGGGGTGATTGCCGCGTTCGGCGTGGACAAACGCTCGAACATCGCCGCCGGGATCATGATTGTCGTGGCCCAGGGCACCAGTATCTGGAACGTCGGCATCCAGACCGCCGCGGCGCAGAACCTGTTGACCGTGGGCTTTATGGACAAGATGCTCGGCCAGCGCGTGTCGTGGATCGACTGGCTGATCGCCGGGGCGCCGTGGGCGCTGATCATGTCGGCAGTGCTGCTGTTCCTGGTGCTCAAATTGCTGCCACCGGAAAGCAACAGCATTCCTGGCGGCAAAGAGGCCGTGGCGCAGTCCCTGGTGGATATCGGCCCCATGACCGGGCCGCAGAAACGCTTGCTGACGGTCTCGGTCCTGCTGCTGCTGGCCTGGGCCACCGAAGGGCGTCTGCACAGCTTCGATACCACCTCCACTACCTACGCCGGCCTGGTGTTCCTGCTGCTGCCAGGCATCGGCGTGATGACCTGGAAGGACGTGCAATCGCGCATCCCCTGGGGCACGGTGATTGTATTCGGCGTGGGCATCAGCCTCGGCACGGCACTGCTGACCACCCAGGCCGGGCAGTGGCTGGGCGCGCAGGTGGTGGGGCACACCGGCCTGGATCAACTGGGGCCGCTGGGGGTGTTTGCAATCCTCGGCGCGTTCCTGATTGTGATCCACCTGGGCTTTGCCAGCGCCACCGCGCTGACCTCTGCGTTGCTGCCGATCCTGATTGCCGTACTGCAAACCCTGCCCGGTGATTTCAGCCGGCTGGGCATGACCATGTTGCTGGGGTTTGTGGTCAGTTATGGCTTTATCCTGCCGATCAACGCCCCGCAGAACATGGTGTGCCTGGGCACCGGCACCTTCACCGCGCGGCAGTTTGCCAAGGTGGGCTTGCTGGTGACCTTGATTGGCTACCTGTTGATGCTGGTCTTCGCCGCCACCTACTGGAGCTGGCTGGGCTGGATCTGAAAATCTGAATCCGACTCGCTGTGGGAGATGGCTTGTTGGATCTCTGCACCGCCGCGATAGCGGTGTGTCAGTCGATAAATTTATTGGCTGACCTGCCGCCATCGCAGGCAAGCCAGCTCCCACAGGGGAATGCAGCTGCGCGCTCTGGCGATGCTGTTGCTGTTGCTGTTGCTCTGTTTTTGATCTGGCTTTTGATCTTAGGCGCCCCGTTAAACCACGATGGCCGCAGGCAGGTATTGCGCAGTGGGCACCCCGGCAGGATGCCGGGGTAGCCGCGACACGGCCATGGATGGCCGATCGCGGCGGGCCCACGGAGCAATGCCTGACTGCGGGCATGCCGAGCCTAGGCGAGGCACCGAGTGGTGGGGCAAGAGCGCTTTGGTTACTTTCGCGCTCTTCGAAAGTGACCCGCCGTCAGGGCGGAACCCTAAGTGGCCGTGACCGCAGCAACGGATATGTACACCTCCCCCCAATCCGCGGCGCCTGCATCGCAGGCAAGCCAGCTCCCACAGAAGCCAGCTCCCACAAAAGCCAGCCCCTACAAAGATGACAAGATCAACCCCGCTCAGGTCTACTACGCTCTGAGTCAGGGTTTACCGGCCTCGTGCGTCGGTCATCAAGGTCACGAATGGATAAATACACCCCTCACACCTGGCAACCCCACGAGCGTCCAAGCTTGCCGGGGTCGCCATCGACGCCCCATCACCCCACGCTCAAGCGCTGGGCCTTTGCCCTGGTTGGCGTGCTGGTAGCAATCACCGGCGGCCTCGGCAACGCCCTGGTGATCGCCAACCTGCCGTACCTGCAAGGCGCATTGGGCGCGACCACCGCCGAAATGGCCTGGTTGCCTGCGGCGTATGTCATGACCAACGTGTCGATGAACCTGCTGCTGGTGAAGTTCCGCCAGCAGTTCGGCCTGCGGGCGTTTACCGAAGTGTTCCTGGTGCTGTACGCGCTGGTGACCTTCGGCCACTTGTTCGTCAACGACCTCAGTTCGGCGATTGCCGTGCGTGCGGCCCACGGCATGGTTGGCGCGGCCCTCAGTTCCCTGGGCCTGTATTACATGGTGCAGGCGTTCCCCGCAAAGTGGCGGCTCAAGGCCCTGGTGCTGGGCCTGGGTACCGCACAACTGGCCCTGCCGATGGCGCGGCTGTTTTCCGAAGACTTGCTGCAGATTGCCGAGTGGCGCGGCCTGTACCTGTTTGAGCTGGGCATGGCGCTGACGTGCCTGGGCTGTGTGTTCCTGCTCAAGCTGCCGCCGGGTGATCGCTTCAAGACCTTTGAAAAACTCGACTTCCTGACCTTCGCCTTGCTCGCCTCGGGCGTGGCATTGCTGTGTGCGGTGCTGTCCCTGGGGCGTATCGACTGGTGGCTGGAAGCACCGTGGATCGGCGTCGCCTCCGCCTGTTCGCTGGTGCTGATCATGGCCGGATTGGCCATCGAGCATAACCGCGCCAACCCGCTGCTGATGACCCGTTGGCTGGGCGGTGGGGTGATGATTCGCCTGGCCCTGGCAGTGATCCTGATCCGCATGGTGCTGTCCGAGCAGTCCACCGGCGCCGTGGGCTTTTTGCAGGCACTGAATATGAGCAGCGAGCAGATGCGCACCTTGTATCTGGTGATGCTGCTGGGAGCGATCAGTGGCTTGGTGATCAGCGCATTGACCATCAACCCGGCGCACTTGCTGATGCCCCTGGTGATTTCCCTGGCCCTGATGGCCACAGGCTCGGTGATGGACAGCTTCTCCAGCAACCTGACCCGACCAGAGAACATGTACGTTAGCCAGTTTCTGCTGGGGTTTGGCGGTACTTTCTTCCTCGGCCCGACCATGGTGCTGGGCATGCGCAATGTGCTGAGCAACCCGCGCAACCTGGTGAGTTTTTCGGTGCTGTTTGGTATCTGCCAGAACCTTGGCGGGCTGCTGGGCGCGGCGTTGCTTGGCACGTTCCAGATCGTGCGCGAGAAGTTTCACTCCAGCATGATTGTCGAACACCTGACGTTGCTGGACCCGCGCGTGGCCGCCCGTGTGCAGAGCGGCGGCTCGGCTTATGGCTCGGTGATCGCCGACCCGGAGCTGCGCAACCTGCTGGGCATCCGCAGCCTGGCTACGGCGGCCACCCGTGAAGCCAATGTGATGGCCTATAACGACGTGTTCATGCTGATCGCGATCATCGCGATACTGACCATGTTGTGGATCTTTACCCGCAGCCTGTGGCTGATGAGTACCACCAAAAAAGCTGCCGCCAGTGCAGCGCCTTCCGTTCAACCTAGCGGCGCACTTTCTTCATGAGCGAACCCACGGCTACCACCACGACCACCAATGCCATTGCTTCCACCCCGGAGGGCACCACGCCGCCCGGAGCCACGGTCACCGAACAGCGCTCGCTGCGCGTGCGCATCATCTCGTCTTTGGGCTTTGCCGCGATTGCTATCGTCGGCGTATTGATTGTGTTGTACGCCTGGCAATTGCCGCCCTTCAGCAGCGCCGTGGAAACCACCGAAAACGCCCTGGTGCGCGGCCAAGTGACGATCATCGGCCCGCAACTGAGCGGTTATGTGTTCGAGGTGCCGGTGCAGGACTTCCAGCACGTCAAGGCCGGGGATCTGTTGGTGCGGCTCGACGACCGCATCTACAAGCAGCGCCTGGACCAGGCCCAAGCGCAATTGGCGGTGCAGCAGGCGTCCCTGGCCAATGTGGTGCAACAGCGCAACAGCGCCGAGGCGACCATCAAGCTGCGCCAGGCCGCCCTGGCCGACAGCCAGGCCCAGGCCCGCAAGAGCACGGCCGACCTGCGGCGCAACGAAGAACTGATCAGCGATGGCTCGGTGTCGCGCCGTGAACTGGACGTGACCCGCGCCGCCAACGCGCAGACCATCGCCGCCGTGGCCCAGGCCCAGGCCAGCCTGGAAATCGCCCGCCAGGACTTGCAGACGGTGATCGTCAATCGCGGTTCACTGGAAGCCGCCGTCGCCAGCGCCGAGGCCGCGGTGGAGCTGGCGCGCATCGACCTGTCCAACACCCGCGTGCTGGCGCCCCGGGACGGCCAGTTGGGGCAGATCGGCGTGCGTTTGGGGGCCTACGTCAACTCCGGCGCGCAGTTGATGGCGCTGGTGCCGAACCAGCTGTGGGTGATCGCCAATATGAAGGAAACCCAGATGGACCACGTGCAGGTGGGCCAGCCGGTGACGTTCACCGTGGATGCCCTGAACCACCGTAGATTCCATGGCACGGTACAGCGTATCTCGCCGGCCACGGGCGCCGAGTTCAGCCTGTTGCAGGCCGATAACGCCACCGGCAACTTCGTCAAGATCGCCCAGCGGGTACCGGTGCGGATTACCGTGGACCCGGATCAGGAGCAGAGCGAACGCCTGCGACCGGGGTTGTCGGTGGTGGTCAGCATCGACACGGCAGGCCGCCTGAAAAACAGCCCGCCCTGACATTCCACACACCCCTCGTAGGCGCGAGCTTGCTCGCGAAAGTCGTCAACGATAACGCGGGTTGCCTGGGTAAACGCGTTGTCGGTAAGTTTTTCGCGAGCAAGCTCGCTCCTACAGCATCGGTGGCAGGGTGCCCAGCAGGGACACCGCCGCCACAGCGGCCACGCCTAACAACCATTCGAGCTTCACACTGGCCTGCAGTTGCCCCACGCGCTGCTGGCAATTGTTGATCCGCAGCCGATTGAGCAATGCCAGGCCCAGCATGCCTGCCACCAGCAGCACCTTGATCAACAGGATCAAGGCAAACCCGCTGAACAGTGGAGTCGGCCAGAACTGCCCGGTGAGCACACGGATATTGATCAGCCCGGTGACCAGCAAACCGGCCACCAACAGATAACCGACACCGCTGAAGCGCTGCAGGATTTTCTCCAGCGGGTACAGGGCCGCTTGACGCAGGATCAACACCAGCAGCAGCAACCCGCCAAGCCAGGCACCGACGCACAGCAGGTGCACCATCTGGTTGAGAATCAGCAATTGCCCGCTGAGGCCACTGAGCATCGCGCCGTGCCCCACGGGGGCCAAGGTAGCCAGCAGCAGCGCACTGAGGAGCAGACGCACGTGATGCCAGGGTGTCAGCAGGCTCAGCACCAGCAAGCCATTGAGCAACAGATGCAGGCTCCAGACCTTGCCGAAGAACGTCTTGCCCAGCACCAACTGCACCGTCGCCAGATCCAGCGCCGCCAGTTCAGTGCCGGCCATGCTGGCACTGATCAACAGCAACCAGCTCACACCCGACCCCAGGGCCAGCCAGGCCAGCAGCGTGGTGATGCGTGACAACTGCCGATCCAGGGCCGGCTGCGGGCTTGTGCCCAATAACCAGGGCCTGAATACACAGGCCCCGAACATCAGCAAAACCACCATGAAGTGCAGGAAACGGCACAGCACCAGCAGGGTTGCCATGGGTTATTGGCCGACCTTGAAGCTGTAATTGCCTGCGCTTTTGTGGGTGTCGACCGAGACGGCTTGCCACTCGACCTTATAGGTGCCGGCGGCCAACGGTGCGGCAGGGGTCACAACCAGGGTTTTCTTGTCGGCGTCTGGAGTTTCCAGGCCCTTGATCGCCACTTCGGTGCCGTCCTTGCTCAGGGAGACCTTGGTGAACGTGGCCTCGACACCTTCGGAGAACACCAGGCGCAGGTCGGCGGGCGCGGCGACGGTGCTGTCGGCGGCCGGCGCAGTGGTTTTCAGGTGGGCATGGGCAAAGGCGGCCGAAGCCCCCAGCAGCGAGGCCAGCAAGGTCACCGTAGTCAGGGTTTTCTTGATCAACATCGTGCACTACCTATCAATGGGAGAGGGGGGGCAGTGTACGAAGTTTCCACTCAGGCTGTCGCCCCGATCTAGAGCGGATGGTAGTCTTCGGGGCATGTCGTTGTCAGGGAGCCCCTATGGGCAATCACAAGATCGGTATCCGTCGGGTCAACGTCGAAAAGATTCTGCTGGCGGCTGAAAAGGTCTTCGCCGAGAAGGGCTATGGCAGCACCGCCATGGCCGACATTGCCGAACAGGCGCAACTGCCGCGCTCCAACCTGCATTACTACTTCAGCACCAAAAGCGAGTTGTACAGCGCGGTGTTGTTCGACCTGCTGGAGGTGTGGAAGCAGGACGCCCTGTGCTTCGAGATGTTCGATGACCCGCGCGTGGTCCTCAGCAGCTACATTCGGGCGAAGATGCAGCATTCGCGCAGCCGCCCGTATGGGTCGAAGGTCTGGGCCAATGAAATCATCCACGGCGCGCCGACCCTCGGCGAAGCGCTGGATGCGAGCCTGTACGACTGGGCCAAAATGAAGGAAGCGAAAATCCGCCAGTGGGTGGAAGACAAACGCATCCTCGCGGTGGAACCGTCGAGCCTGCTGTATATGATCTGGGCCTCGACCCAGCACTATGCCGACTTTGATCACCAGGTGATGATCCTCAACGATCATCAGGCGTTGTCGGACATGCAGTTCGAACGGGCGGTGCAGACGGTGACCAGTGTGATTTTGCGGGGGATCGGGTTGGAACCATGAGTTTGGGGTGTGGTTGAGGGCCTCATCGCCGGCAAGCCAGCTCCCACATTTTGATTGTGTGAACCCGATCAAATGTGGGAGCTGGCTTGCCGGCGATAGCGATTAAAAAGGCTACACCGCCTCTCGGTAGGGGTTGCGTGGATCCTGCGTCCAATTCAAGAACGGTTTGCCCGTGTCCATCGGCACCATCTCGATGCAGTCCGCCACCGGGCAGGTGATCTGGCACAGGTTGCAGCCCACGCATTCGTCGTCGATCACTTGGTACACATGGGTACCGTCCGCCTGCTTGAGGCTGGCAATCGCCTGGTGCGACGTGTCCTCGCAGGCAATATGGCAGCGTCCGCAGCCAATGCAGGCGGCCTGGTCGATCTTGGCGATCACTTGGTAGTTGATGTCCAGGTATTTCCAGTCCGTGGTATTGCCCACGGCGCGCCCCGAGAACTCCTGCAAGCTGCTGTAGCCCTGGCTGTCCATCCATCGCGACAAGCCATCCTTCATCTCGTCGACAATCCGAAAACCATGCAGCATCGCCGCCGTGCACACCTGCACCGCGCCACAGCCCAGGGCCACGAATTCTGCGGCATCGCGCCAGTTGCCGATGCCGCCAATCCCGCAGATCGGCAGGCCCTGGGTCTGGGGATCGCGGGCGATCTCAGCGACCATGTTCAACGCAATCGGCTTGACCGCCGAACCGCAGTAGCCGCCGTGGGTGCTTTGGGTGCCGACGATCGGCAGGGCGACCATGCGCTCCAGGTCCACGCTGGTGATGGAGTTGATGGTGTTGATCAGTGATACCGCATCGGCGCCGCCGCGATAGGCGGCCCGGGCGGCCACGCGGATATCGGTGATATTGGGCGTGAGCTTGACGATCACCGGCAGCGAACAATAGGTCTTGCACCAGCGCGTGACCTGTTCCACATATTCCGGTACCTGGCCCACTGCTGCGCCCATGCCGCGTTCGGGCATGCCGTGGGGGCAGCCGAAGTTCAGCTCGATGCCGTCGCAACCGGTGGCTTCGACTAACGGCAGGATGTTTTTCCATGACTCTTCGACGCACGGCACCATCAACGACACGATCAGGGCGCGGTCCGGCCAGTCCTTTTTCACCTGGGTGATTTCCCGCAGGTTGATCTCCAGGGAACGGTCGGTGATCAGCTCGATATTGTTGATACCCAAGACTTCACGGTTGGCGCCAAAGTGTGCCGAATAACGGGACGAGACGTTGACGGCTGCCGGGTCCTCGCCAAGGGTTTTCCAGACCACGCCACCCCAGCCGGCCTCGAAGGCGCGCACCACGTTGTAGGCCTTGTCGGTGGGGGGCGCGGAGGCCAGCCAGAACGGGTTGGGGGCTTTGATGCCGGCGAACACAATCGATAGATCGGCCATTTACGCAGCCTCCACATTGAGCATGAGTTGAGCGTGCATGGCCTCGGCGGCCAGCTTGCCGTGTTGCACGGCCTGGACGGTGAGGTCCTGCCCGAGGCTGACGCAGTCGCCACCGGCATACACCCCGGGGACACTGGTTTGCAGCTGCGCATCGACAAAGATCCGCTCGCCCTGGCGTTGCAGTTGCTGGGCCAGTGGGTCATGCAAGGCCTGCTCGTCGAAGCCTTGGCCGATGGCCTTGAAGATTGCATCTGCCGCCAGCTCGAAGGTTTCGCCGGTGGTGTGCAGGCGGCCGTTTTCCAGGCGCGTGCGGGCAAAGCGCATACCGCGCACCTGGCCTTGGTCGTCCAACAGCACGGTTTCGGGTTGGGCCCAGGTCAGCAGGCGTACCTGGTTGGCCTTGGCGATATCCTGCTCGTGATCGGTGGCGCCCATATCGGCGAGGCCACGGCGGTAGACCAGGTTGACGTCGCGCGCGCCCAGGCGGGCCATTTGCACGGCCATGTCGATGGCGGTGTTGCCGGCACCCAGCACGATACAACGGTCGGCCAGGGGCAGTTGGCTGAGGTCATCGGCCTGGCGCAGTTCGCGGATGTAGTCAGTGGCAGCGAGCAGGCCGGGGGCATCCTCGTGGGGCAGGCCCAGGTGTTTACTGGCGGCCAGGCCCAGGCCGAGGAATACCGCATCAAATTGCTGGTGCAGGTCGCTCAGGCTCAGGTTGTCGCCCAGGCGCTGGCCGTGGCGGATTTCGATGCCGCCGATCTGCAGAAGGAAATCCAGCTCCTTCTGGGCGAAGTCGTCCACCAGTTTGTATTTGGCGATCCCGTATTCATTGAGGCCACCGGCCTTGTCCCGCGCTTCGAAAATCACCACGTCATGCCCGTGCAAGGCACTGCGATGGGCGCAGGACAAACCCGCTGGCCCGGCGCCCACCACCGCGATGCGTTTGCCGGTAGGGGCGGCGCGCTGGAAGGGGTGTTGGTCAAAGTGCGCGTTGTCTACGGCGTAGCGCTGCAGCAGGCCGATCAGCACCGGCGCGCATTCTTCGCTGTTGTTGCGCACACAGGCTTGCTGGCAGAGGATTTCGGTCGGGCAGACCCGGGCACAACTGCCGCCCAGGATGTTGGCCGAGAGAATCTTCTGCGCCGCGCCCTGCACGTTGTCGGTGTGGATATTGCGGATGAACGATGGGATATCGATCTCGCTGGGGCATGCATTGACGCAGGGTGCGTCGTAGCAATACAGGCAGCGCGAGGCTTCAAGGTGCGCCTGGCGGGCGTTGAGCGGCGGTGCCAGGTCGGTGAAATGGCGGGCGAGGGTTGCGCCGTCTTCATGGGGGTGGGGAAGGTGGGTCAGGGTCTGGATCACGGTAGTGGCCTCACGGTTTTTTTTGCCTCTGGCGGGCATTGGTTTTTTTGTGGTTTGCACTGGCCTCATCGCGGGCAAGCCCGCTCCCACATTTGAACGGTGTGAACCCGATCAAGGGTGGGAGCTGGCTTGCCTGCGATCGGCGATGTCAGCGGTTTACAGCGGCTGGCTTGGAACGCTCCGCACGCTTGCGCAACTGCTCGAACACCGCCGGATACGCCGGCCGCTCGACATAGCGCCCGGCACCACGCTCGGCGCGCAGATCGCCGTCGACCCACACCAGCTTGCCCTGGCTGATGGTGTGGCTGGGTACGCCACGTACGGTCTTGCCTTCGAAGATGTTGAAGTCCACCTGCTGATGGTGGGTCTTGGCCGAGATGGTCCGCGTGCCCTGGGGATCCCACAGCACCAGGTCGGCATCGGCACCGACACGGATCGCGCCCTTGCGCGGGTAGAGGTTGAAGATCTTTGCGGTGTTGGTGGAGGTCAGCGCGACAAACTCCTGCATCGACAGTCGCCCGGTGTTGACCCCTTCGTCCCACAGCAGCGCCATACGGTCTTCGATGCCGGCGGTGCCATTGGGGATCTTGCTGAAGTCGTCACGCCCGGCGGCCTTTTGTTCGGCGCAGAAGCAGCAGTGATCGGTGGCGGTGGTGTGCAGGTTGCCTGATTGCAGGCCACGCCACAGAGCCTCTTGATGCCCGCGCGGGCGGAAGGGCGGGCTCATCACGTAGCCTGCGGCGGTTTGCCAGTCGGGGTGTTGGTACACGCTGTCGTCCAGCAGCAGGTGCCCGGCCAGGACTTCGCCATAGACCGCCTGGCCCTTGGCGCGGGCGTAGGTGATTTCGTCGAGGGCTTCCTGGGTGGACACGTGCACCAGGTACAGCGGCGTGCCGATGGTTTCGGCAATGCGGATCGCGCGGCTGGCGGCTTCGCCTTCCACTTGCGAAGGGCGCGACAGCGGGTGGGCCTCGGGGCCGGTGATGCCCTGGGCCAGCAGCTTGCGTTGCAGGTGATAGACCAGTTCGCCGTTCTCTGCGTGCACGGTGGGCACCGCGCCCAGTTCCAGACAGCGCTCGAAGCTGGCGACCAGGGTGTCGTCGGCGGCCATGATCGCGTTCTTGTAGGCCATGAAGTGCTTGAAGCTGTTGATGCCGTGATGGGTCACCAACTCGGCCATTTCCTCGCGCACCTGTTCGCTCCACCAGGTAATCGCCACATGAAACCCGTAGTCGGCCGCCGACTTCTCGGCCCAGCCGCGCCACTGGTGAAAGGCCTCCATCAACGACTGCTGCGGGTTGGGAATCACGAAGTCGATGATTGATGTGGTGCCGCCCGCCAGGCCCGCTGCCGTGCCGCTGAAGAAGTCCTCGCTGGCCACCGTACCCATGAAGGGCAATTGCATGTGGGTATGGGGATCGATCCCGCCGGGCATCAAGTATTGGCCGCTGCCATCAAGTATCTCGGTGCCGGCGGGAACATCCAGGTTAGTGCCAATGGCGCGGATTAGAGCGTCTGCGCACAAGACATCGGCTTTATAACTTTCGTCATGGGTAACAACGGTAGCGCCACGGATCAACAGAGACATGCCGAGTTCCTCAGAGGCTTGACCGGCTTATGCCAGTTCTAAGTGTTGTAGTGCAGCTCACGGTGCAAGATCTATTCTTGTCACGGGTGACAGGAATAGAAACTAGCCCGAGTTTTTGGATTGATCAAGATTATTTTTTATAAGCTTATATATTTTATATCCTGTTGATTTATAACAATAAAAAATGAAAATCACCAAAATGTAGCACCCTCTCACCGTTTTGACGCACTTGACAGGTTCCCAATATGAGCAACATTTCCTATTGCAAATCAGACGCTTGAGAGTTGCCTCTTGACGGCGGGCAGTAATAAAAATAATTGTGTTGCACCAGATTGAGTCCTGATTGTTCGGGCAACTTCTGCGTTATTTGGCCTGAGTAGCGTTGAAAGTACCGTGGGACTTTTCGGTAGAAAAAATAAAGCTGATAAACATCAGCTAGTTATATAAGCGGTACGGACGGGGTGATGGCGTGCGGCACGGTAATTGAGTGCGCTGCCGGTTGGCCGGGTCCGTGATGTCATGTTCATGCGGGACTACGGCCATCCAGCGTCAAGCGCTGGATGAGCAACAATAATTTTAAAAAAACCGTGGAGCGGCCATGCAACAGAACAGATCGCAAGTCATAGAGCGCGACGGCCTGTATGAACTCGACGCCGGCAGCGACGTCCTCGACAGCCCCCGTTACAACCACGATATGGCACCGACCAAGGTGCACGAGCGAACCTGGAACAAGTGGCACATCACCGCACTGTGGGTCGGCATGTCGATCTGCGTGCCGACCTACACCCTGGGCGGGGTGCTCACCGCGTATTTCGGGTTGTCGGTGGGCGAGGCGCTGATGGCGATCCTGCTGGCCAATATCGTGGTGCTCATCCCCCTGACGCTTAACGCCTTTCCCGGCACCAAGTACGGCATTCCGTTCCCGGTGCTGTTGCGCTCGTCCTTCGGTATTCTGGGCTCCAATGTGCCGTGCCTGATCCGCGCCCTGGTGGCCTGCGGCTGGTTCGGTATCCAGACCATGTTCGGCGGGCTGGCGATCCATTTGTTCCTCGGCTCGATTTTCGAGGGCTGGAAGAGCCTGGGCGGCACCGGCGAGGTGATCGGTTTCATGATCTTCTGGGTGCTGAACCTCTGGGTGGTGCTGCGTGGTGCCGAGTCGATCAAATGGCTGGAAACCCTGTCGGCGCCGCTGCTGGTGGCCGTGGGCATCGGCTTGCTGGTGTGGGCGTTGCCCAATGTGTCGCTCAGCGAATTGATGGCGATCCCGCCCAAGCGTCCCGAAGGCGCGAACCTGACGGGTTACTTTATGGCCGGGCTGACGGCAATGGTCGGTTTCTGGGCCACCTTGTCGTTGAATATTCCCGACTTCAGCCGCTATGCCAAAAGCCAGAAGGACCAGATCCTGGGGCAGATTTTCGGCCTGCCGCTGACCATGTTCCTGTTCGCAGCCCTGGGCGTGATCATGACCGCCGCATCCGTAAAACTGGTAGGCGTCAGCGTCTCCGACCCGGTGACCCTGATCGGGCATATCCAGAGCCCGGTGTGGGTGGCGGTGGCGATGGCGCTGATCATCATTGCCACACTGTCGACCAACACCGCGGCGAATATTGTCTCGCCCACCAACGACTTCCAGAACATCGCGCCCAAGCTGATCAACCGCACCACGGCGGTGATTCTGACTGGCTTGGTGGGGCTGGCGCTGATGGCCCATGAACTGCTGAAAAAGCTTGGCCTGATTGTTTCCGATGTCAGCCTGGAAACGGTCTATTCCAACTGGTTGCTCGGCTATTCGAGCCTGTTGGGGCCGATTGCCGGGATCATGGTGGTGGATTATTTCCTGATCCGCCGCCAGCAACTGGACCTGGCGGGGTTGTACCGCGATGACGTGTATCCGGCGTGGAATGTGGCGGGATTTATCGCGTTTGGCGTGCCGGTGGTGCTGACCCTGTTGTCGCTGGGTAGCGATGCGTTCAGTTGGTTCTACAGCTATGGCTGGTTCACCGGGTCGGCGCTGGGCGGGGTGTTGTATTACGGCATGTGCAGCAAGCGCAAAACCAGCCCGGTCGCTGCGAAATCCCCGTTGTAAATGCGCTCAATGTGGGAGCTGGCTTGCCTGCGATAGCGGTGGTAGCTGACCCACTGCCATCGCAGGCAAGCCAGCTCCCACAGATACCGCGCCTACACCAATAACTATATTGCCTGAGGAGATCACCATGAACGCTGCCCTGGACGTTCTGCAATCCACCCATCAGCACATCAACCGCTACCGCCTGTGGCAGTCGCTGATGGACCTCGCAAAGCTTGGCGCCACGCCCAAGGGCGGTGTCTGCCGCCTGGCCCTAACCGACCTCGACCGCCAGGCTCGCGATCTGTTCGTGCAGTGGTGCGAGGCGGCGGGTTGCACCGTGACGGTGGATGGGGTGGGCAATATCTTTGCCCGTCGCCCGGGGCGCAATCCGGCATTGCCGCCGGTGATGACGGGCAGCCATATCGACACCCAGCCGACGGGTGGCAAGTTCGATGGCTGCTTCGGCGTATTGGCGGGCGTCGAGGTGTTGCGCACGCTCAACGACCTCAAGATCGAAACCGAGGCGCCGCTGGAGGTGGTGGTGTGGACCAACGAAGAAGGCTCGCGCTTCCCGCCATGCATGATGGGCTCCGGGGTGTTTGCCGAGAAATTCAGCCTGGCAGATACCCTGGCCAAGACCGACGCCGAGGGCGTCAGCGTGGGCGAGGCGTTGAATGCGATTGGCTATGCGGGCACTCGGCCGGTCAGCGGGCATAAGGTGGGGGCTTACTTCGAAGCCCATATCGAACAAGGCCCGATCCTTGAAGACGAACGCAAGACCATCGGCGTGGTGCTGGGGGCCCTCGGCCAGAAATGGTTCGACCTGACCCTGCGCGGCGTCGAGGCCCATGCCGGGCCGACACCGATGCACCTGCGCAAGGACGCCTTGGTCGGTGCCTCGGCGGTGGTTGCCGCAGTCAACGCTGCCGCCCTCGGCCATCAGCCCCATGCCTGTGGCACGGTGGGTTGCCTGCAGGCCTATCCTGGCTCGCGCAATGTGATCCCTGGCGAAGTGCGCATGACCCTGGACTTCCGGCACCTGGAGCCGGCGCGCCTGGACTCGATGATTGCCCAGGTGCGCAAGGTGATTGACGACACCTGCGCCAAGCACGGCCTGACCTTCGAGATGCTGCCTACTGCAGACTTTCCGCCGCTGTATTTCGACAAGGGCTGTGTCGATGCCGTGCGTGAGGCGGCCACGGGTCTGGGCCTGTCGAACATGGATATCGTCAGCGGCGCCGGGCACGACGCAATCTTCGTCGCTGAGTTGGGGCCGGCGGGGATGATATTCGTGCCGTGTGAGGGCGGGATCAGCCATAACGAAATCGAAAATGCGGCACCCGATGACCTGGCGGCAGGATGCGCGGTGTTGCTGCGGGCGATGCTGGCGGCCTCGGCTGCGGTGGCCCGCAAGCACGTGGCGTAAAACGGTGGGAGCCGGTTCGCCGGCTCCTGCATGTGCTCAGGCGTGATGCGCGACAGGCTTGTGGGCTTTGGCCCGTGTAGCAGTCTTTGGCTGCGGGTGATGATGCCGGCGCGCCACGCGCAACACCCCCCACAACATGGCGCCGGCCACGGCCAACCAGCCAAGTACCAGCAGGAAAATCGTCGTTGTCAGGCTCATGAGTGCCTCCTTTTGCCCTGTGCAGGGCACACACTGTCTTTGCAATGGACAGTCTAGCTGCCTCCCGGTTGCGTGCTATTGACCAATGGTCGTGTGCGTCCAACTTGTTTGCTCTATCCCGGGCTTTTTACTGCTGTACAAGGCTATACCGGCGTCCAAGAGCACCCTATGATCAACGCCCCAGCCCGCAGATGATCAAGAGAGTGAAGAAGTTGCGTTTACGGTCGAATCTCAAAAAAACCTTGTTGGTGGCTGCCTGCGTCCTCGGGTTGGCCGCATGTGCGGGGCATCCCACGCCCTCGAAAATTCAGGGTCTGCCCGAGCGTGTAGAGCTCAACGGCGTTCCGGCGTTTCGTGGTGACACCTACCAGGGTGGCCCGGCGGCCTTGGCCAGCATGCTGTCGCAACAAGGCATTGTGATTACACCGGGCTTGCTGGATAAACCCTTGCACCTGCCGGGTGGGGAAGCTGACCTTGAGCGCAACATGCAGGTCCTGGCGCGTGAGTACGGGATGCTGGTGTACCCGCTGGATGCCAAGCTGACGGCACTGTTGGCGCAGGTGGCGGCGGGGTACCCGGTGATGGTGCGGATTACCGAGGGCTCGACGCTATGGGCCGAACCGCGTTATGCGGTGTTGGTGGGCTTTAACCAGCAGAACAGTACGGTGTTGCTGCGAGTCGCAAGGGACCGGCGACGTCCAGTGGCGTTCAGCGACTTCGAGTCAGCCTGGAAAAGCGCCGGGCAGTGGGCCGTGTTGGTCCAGCGCCCGAGCCAGTTGCCGGCCAATCTGGATGCGGCGCGCTGGCAGCAGGCCGCCAACGCAACCGCCCAGGCCGGCCAGGAGCAGGCGGCAGCCCAGGCCCTGAAGGTCATGGCCCAAAGGCAGAAGCAGCCATAAAGCAAACGGCGCCCGAGGGCGCCGTTTTTTATGCCTGCCAGTCGTATCAATGGGACTGGGCAACCCCGGTCTGGCGGGCCTTGAGGTTCTTGTCGGCCTTGTATTGCAGGGCTACATCCGGCACCGAGCCACTCTTGCCGGTTTCGACCCACTTGCGAATACGGCTGGCATCGGCAAAGTGCGTGAGTTTGCCGAAGGCATCGAGGATCACCAGCGACACGGGGCGGTTGCCCATGCTCGTCACCAGCACCAGGCAATGACCAGCCTGGTTGGTGAAGCCGGTCTTGGTCAGCTTGATATCCCAGTTGGCGCGGTTGACCAGGTGATCGGTGTTGGAAAAGCCCAGGGTGTAGCTGGGCTTGCGGAACGACACGGTTTTTTCCTTGGTGGTGCTCAATTGCGTGAGCAGCGGGTATTTATGCGCGGCCTGCACCAGCTTGCTCAAGTCGCGGGCGGTGGACACGTTATGGATCGACAGGCCGGTGGGCTCGACGTAACGGGTGCTGTTCATGCCCAGGGCCTTGGCCTTGGCGTTCATCGCGGCAATAAACGCTGCATAGCCACCCGGATAGTGGTGGGCCAGGCTGGCGGCAGCACGGTTTTCCGAGGACATCAGGGTGATCAGCAACATCTCCTTGCGCGGCATCTCGCTGTTGAGCTTGACCCGAGAGAACACGCCTTTCATTTCCGGGGTGTCGCTGATGTTGATGGAGATGTACTCGTCCATATTCTGCTTGGCGTCCAGCACCACCATGCCCGTCATCAACTTGGTAACGGACGCGATCGGCACTACTACGTCGGGGTTGCTGGCGTAGATCACCTTGTTGGTCTGCAAGTCCACCAGCATCGCGCTGCCCGAGGCGATGTGCAGCTGCGAGGTGTCTCGAGGGGCCAGGGTGGTTTCACTGGCGTTGGCGACAGTGCCTGCGAGTGCGAAGAACAGGCTGACAAGAGAAAGACGAATATTCACGCGGATGAACTCGCTAAAAGGTAGAAAAATACCGGGTGTGGCCGGCTTTATGAAAAAAGACGTTACATATTATTAGTATGGGCCAGAAACTGTCGAATGTTCTTCTGAAACCAGACGAAAGCTCTTAAAAACAAAGAAAAAACCGATTTTTCTGCGGGCAATAAAAAGCCCCGCCATAAGGCAGGGCTTTTTTAGTGCGGCGGGTTATTAGCTGTGCAGGGTTTCGGCTGCGTACAGGGTGTTTTCCAGCAGGCAGGCACGAGTCATCGGGCCCACACCACCTGGCACCGGGGTAATCCAGCCGGCACGGGGCAGGGCCGTTTCATACACCACGTCGCCCACCAGTTTGCCGTCGTCCTGGCGGTTGATGCCGACGTCAATCACGATGGCGCCTTCCTTGATCCACTCGCCCTTGACCAGGCCCGGCTTGCCCGCGGCGACCACGACCAGGTCGGCACGCCCGACGTGGCCTGCCAGGTCCTTGGTGAAGCGGTGGGTGACGGTCACGGTGCAGCCGGCCAGCAGCAATTCCATGGCCATTGGGCGACCGACAATGTTGGACGCACCCACGACCACTGCATCCAAACCATAAAGATCGACGCCGGTGCTTTCCAGCAGGGTCATGATGCCCTTTGGCGTGCAGGGGCGCAGCAGGGGGATGCGCTGGGCCAGGCGGCCAACGTTATAAGGGTGGAAACCATCGACGTCCTTGTCGGGGCGGATGCGCTCCAGCAACAGCGAGGCGTCCAGATGCTCCGGCAGCGGCAATTGCAAGAGGATGCCGTCGATGTTCGGATCGTCGTTGAGGCCATCGATCAGGTCGGTGAGGGCCTGTTGGGTGGTATCGGAAGGCAAGTCGTAGGCCTTGGAAATAAAGCCGACCTCTTCACAGTCTTTACGCTTGTGCGAGACATAAACCTGGGAGGCAGGATCGCTGCCGACCAGGATCACCGCGAGCCCCGGCGTGCGCAGGCCAAGCTTGCGACGCTCGGCGACACGTTTGGCGATCTGCTGGCGCAGGCTGGCGGCGATTGATTTGCCGTCGATAAGTTGTGCAGTCATTACGCGTGATTAACCATCGAGAGGGGGAGGAAAAGTGCGCGCATTCTCGCACGCCAGGACGTGAGGGCAAAGGCGCTTGGTCTGCAAATTCCCCTAACCCCTTAAATAAAATGAATTTTTTTCAAAAAAGATTTGACGGCCCCTGGGGGCGTCTATACTATTCGTCGCACTTGTCGGGCACAGCCTAGCACTGGTTAAGAAGGTCGAGCGCAATAGTCGTTTTATTGTGTAAGGCTGGAAGCATTTAGTTTGTAGTCCTCCAAGAGTACAGATTAATCAGGCGCCCGTAGCTCAGCTGGATAGAGCATCCGCCTTCTAAGCGGATGGTCGCAGGTTCGAGTCCTGCCGGGTGCGCCATTAGGCAGCTTTGGCACAAGTAGCGCAAGATGGTGGGCGTAGCTCAGTTGGTAGAGCACGGGATTGTGACTCCCGTTGTCGAGGGTTCGATCCCCTTCGTCCACCCCATATTTGAAAAGGCGCCAGATTTAACGGTCTGGCGCCTTTGTTTTAAAAAGCTTCAAGCCGCGGATGTGGTGGAATTGGTAGACACACTGGATTTAGGTTCCAGCGCCGCGAGGCGTAAGAGTTCGAGTCTCTTCATCCGCACCAAATACAGCGTCACCCTTGCCATGGGCCGGGTTGGTGCTTAACAGAGAAGACAATTGGCTTCTTTGTCACGCAATATGGTGGGCGTAGCTCAGTTGGTAGAGCACGGGATTGTGACTCCCGTTGTCGAGGGTTCGATCCCCTTCGTCCACCCCATATTCCGAAAGGCGCCAGATTTAACAGTCTGGCGCCTTTTTTGTTTTAGCGGTTTGCGTATTCGGCGACTGCAGGTTTTGGGTCGCAGGGGTGGGGCGTTTCGTCGTATTTTTGTTTCTCGATGATGCCGCACTACCCGTCGGCCTTGTGTGCAAGGTCGGCAGCCAGGGAGATGGTTGGTGACTTCTTCTATATATAGAAGGGTTGGCACAGAGCCCTGGCGTGATTGGCTGTATTTGTCACTGGGGCGAGGAGCATTCGTGCATTCGTACCTGTAAAATGCCTGCTGTTTTTTTACCCGTTTTCAGTAGGGTGACTTCTTGAGTTTGACCCACTAGAATGCATGCCCTTGATTCTTGGGTCGGAAACGGCCGGCTAACGTCTGTGCAACGAGGAATATCCATGCAAGTTTCTGTT
>Ga0265296_1001380_pt1 | contig 28206 bp, 30 predicted proteins | sample MunlanPumphouse1_FD_189073 | JGI IMG/M metagenome (GOLD analysis project Ga0265296, IMG submission 189073) | Groundwater microbial communities from a municipal landfill in Southern Ontario, Canada - Pumphouse #1 | ecosystem: Environmental > Aquatic > Deep subsurface > Groundwater | place... | reverse complement strand
AGCGTCGCGCCAACCTTGAAGTAGTAGCCCCAGCCAATCCGAATGCCCTTCTGCCCGAGGACATGCAGCCACAGGAGCGTCGCGAGCGAACCGATCGGCGTGATCTTGGGGCCGAGGTCGCAACCGATCACGTTGGCGTAGATCATCGCTTCCTTGATCGCGCCCGTGGCGTGCGTCGCGTCGATCGACAGCGCGCCCACCAGTACGGTCGGCATGTTGTTCATCACCGACGACAGCAGCGCGGCGATGATCCCGGTCCCGAACGCCGCGCCCCACACGCCGCCTTGTGCGGTGCGATCGAGCAGGCCGGCAAGGTGGTCAGTCAGCCCCGCGTTTCGCAGGCCGTAGACGACCAGGTACATGCCGAGCGAGAAGATCACGACCTGCCACGGCGCGCCGGCCAGCACCTTACGCGTCTGGATGACATGGCCGCGCGCGGCGATAATGAGCAGGAGGACTGCGCCGGCAGCGGCTACGGCGCTGACCGGCACGCCAAGGGGTTCGAGCAGGAAGAAGCCGGCGAGCAGCAGGGCAAGAACGACCCAGCCCGCCTTGAACGTAGCACGGTCGCGGATCGCATCACCGGGCGCACGGAGCTGCACCACATCATAGTTCGCTGGTATGTCGCGCCGGAAGAACAGCAGCAGCGCGACCAGTGTCGCGGCGATCGACGCCAGATCGACCGGCACCATCACCGAGGCATAATCGGCAAAGCCGATCCGGAAGAAGTCGGCCGACACGATGTTGACGAGGTTGGAGACGATCAGCGGCAGGCTGGCGGTATCGGCGATGAACCCCGCAGCCATGACGAACGCCAGCGTCGCCTTGTCCTTATACCCCAGCGCCCGCAGCATCGCGATAACGATCGGCGTCAGGATCAGAGCCGCGCCATCATTGGCGAACAGCGCCGACACCGCCGCGCCGAGCAGCACGATCAGCACGAACAGCCGGCGACCATGCCCCCGACCCCAACGTGCGACGTGGAGCGCTGCCCATTCGAAGAACCCGGCTTCATCGAGCAACAGGCTGACGATGATGATCGCGACGAACGTCGCGGTCGCGTTCCAGACGATGCCCCACACTACCGGCACGTCGGAGAGCGAAACGACCCCGACGAGTAGCGCTACAGCCGCCCCGCCCAGCGCGCTCCAGCCAATGCCCAAGCCCTTGGGTTGCCATATGACGAGCGCGATCGTGACGACGAAGATAGCGAGCGCGAGCAGCATCAAGCGATGCGCTGACCCGAGGCGTCCACGACCTGTTCGCCGTCTTCCTTGGCAAACGCGCCTTGTTGAGCCTCAGGCAGCAGATCAAGGACCGCTTCGGAAGGTCGGCACAGCTTCACGCCAAGCGGCGAAACGACCAGCGGCCGGTTGATGAGGACCGGATGCGCCATCATCGCGTCCACCAATGCGTCGTCCGATATCGCCGTTTCACTAAGGCTCAGCTCCGCATAAGGCGTTCCCTTCTCGCGCAGCAGATTGCGAGGCGTGATCCCGGCGCGGTCGATCAGTTCGACCAGCAACGCGCGCGAGGGCGGGGTTTTCAGATATTCGATGACGTGCGGCTCGATGCCGGCATTGCGGATCATCGCCAGCGTGTTGCGCGACGTGCCGCACTCGGGGTTGTGATAGATCACGATATCGACGGCCACAGGGCGTCCTTTCAACAGCAGGGGGTGAGTTCGGCGACGAGCGGCGCGCACAGCGCCGCGTTGCCGGCGCAGCAATCTTTGACGAGGAACAGTGTCAGAGCGCGCAGGCTGTCCAGATCAGCGCGGTAGATGATCGAGCGGCTATGCCGTTCGGAGTGGACCAGGCCGGCGCGCGCGAGAATGCCGAGATGCGCCGACATGGTATTCTGCGGCACGTCGAGCTGTCGCGCTATATCGCCCGCGGCCAAACCTTCAGGTTCGTGACGCACCAACAGGCGAAACACGTCGAGCCGCGTCCCTTGGGCGAGCGCACCTAGCGCAGCGATTGCCGAGTCGTTTTCCATGCATCCAGCATAGTGGATATGATGTGAGCGACGCAACGGTTTCGGCGAAACTAGGCCTGCAACGCCTTCCGGCTCGGAACAGGATCATAGGCGCGGTTTGCGCGCCTCGCCTTTCCCGAGGACCAGCAGCATGATTGATTTAATGACCCCCAGGCGGTCAAGGAAGCGTCTCGCCAAAATCGCCAGGCCGCCTTCGTGAACTCCCAAGACCAGTACGCCTCACCCCGCCAACTGACGATTAGGACGACATGTGGCGTCACAACCGTTCGGCTGTGACGCCAATCAAAGGCAGGTGGGGAATGACCTTGTGATGCAGATGTTTGAGAGCATGTTTTAAGCTGACGACGCGATGATGTAGGCACCAGTCACAATTACGACAGCGGCGAAGCCGCGTTCGAGCAATCCCTTGCGGGTGCCGAGAACCTTGCCCAGCGCAATACCAGCAATCGTTCCGGCGATTCCGCCGGCGACAAGCAGCACAGTCACGCCCCAATCGACCATCCCGGACAAAGCATAGGAGATGGCGGTCGTCAGCCCTAGCGCGCTGACGACAACCAGCGACGTGCCGATCGCTAAAGGCAGCGGCATCGCGGTCGCCAAGATCAGCCCTGGCACGATCAGGAATCCGCCCCCGATCCCGAAGAAGCCAGCGGCAAGCCCGACGCCCAGCCCGATCGGCACTAAGCGCGGCAGTAGTGTGGCGGCGCTGTCGCGGGTAAGCCTCACATTCGGCGCTTCCGCCGTGCGGCGCTTGCGCAGCATCGACATACCGACACCGATCATCAATAGCCCGAACAGGACGAGCAGCCGCTTGCCGTCGAACGCCTTGCCCAGCTCGGCCCCCAGCGTCGCGCCGATCATCCCTGACACTGCGAACGCACCGGCGCATCGCCACTTCACGCGGCCAGCCCGCGCATGGCCGATCAGGCTGGCCAGTGCGTTGACCGTCACGGCGACTGCCGCCGTGCCGATCGCGGCGTGCGGCGATCCGACACCGACAACATAGATCAGGAGCGGCACGGCGAGGATCGATCCGCCCCCGCCGACCAAGCCGAGGATCAGGCCGATCACGCCGCCTGATACGAGCGCGGCAAGGATGGCGGCGTCCATGATCGCCTCAGGTCATCGCGCGCCGGTTCCACGGCATGATGCGCAGCAGGTTGGCTATGCCGCACCACCCCGTCACGCCCGCGAACATCAGCCCGGCACCTACGAAGGCCGACAGGCCGAAGAAGCCAGGGGCGATAAACAGCCCCAGCAGTACGCCCGTCAGCGCCAATGCACCGGCGGTGATCTGGACCTGCCGCATGATTTCCAGCGGTTGCGATCGATCGGCGACGACGGGCTGTCCTGCCTGTCGCCACGCCTCGATGCCGCCCCCGAGGATATAGGCCGGTGCGTTACCCGCTGCCGCACCGAGCTGCGTCACATTGGCGACGGTGCGCATCCCCGACTTGCAGTGGAAGACGACCGGACGGCCGTCGCGCGGCAGGTCGCTGATCCGGTCGAGCGGTACGTTGATCGCACCGGGGATGCGCTCACGCGCATGTTCATCGGTCCCGCGAATGTCGATCAGCCGCGCACCTGCATCGATCGCGGCGCGAGTGTCGGCGGGGGAAAGGGTCGCAAGCGTCATCGCATCAATCCTTGCAGTAGAGCTGATAGAGGGTGGCGAGCAGCGTTTCGACGCGAGCGTCCGTGATGGCGTACCAGAGCGTCTGGCTCTCGCGCCGGTAGGTCACGAGACCTTCGTCGCGCATCTTGGCGAGGTGTTGCGAACAGGCAGACTGCGACAGGCCGACATCGCGGGCGAGATTGCCCACCGTCACTTCGCCATGCTCGACCAGCTTGCACAGCAGCATCAGTCGGCGCGCATTGCCGATCGCCTTCAGCGTGTCGGCGACCTCTCCGGCCTTCTTCTCGAACGTTGCAATATCCATGGGCGGTTTGAGCATTGTCGCTACTCCATTATATATTGCTTATGTAGCATTTCCTAATATATTAGCAAGAGTGAATGGAGGACGATCATGACCGAGCCCGTCATCGAGGCATTTTTTGACGAACAGACCAACACGATCAGCTATCTTGTCGGTGATCCCGCAACGCACATCGCGGCGGTTATCGACCCGGTACTCGACTTCGACATGGCCAGCGGCGTTGCCGATACCCGTTCTGTCGAACGGATAGTCGCGTTCGCACGCGAGCATGACTGGCGGATCGCTATGGTGCTGGAGACTCATGCCCATGCCGATCACTTGTCGGCCGCCCCTTTCATCAAGGCGCGAACCGGTGCCTGGATCGGCATCGGCGCGCATATCCGCGACGTGCAGAAGATTTTCCGTCCGGTCTTCGCAATGGATGATCTGAACACCGATGGCTCCGACTTCGACCGATTGTTCGAGGAAGGCGTGCGCCTGGCGATCGGTGAGCTTGAAGTGGAAGTGCTCCACGTTCCGGGCCACACCCCGGCGGATGTCGCCTATCGGATCGGTAATGCGGCGTTCGTCGGTGATACGCTGTTCATGCCCGACTATGGCACCGCCCGCGCCGACTTTCCGGGCGGCGACGCGCGCACGCTCTATCGTTCGATCCGCCGTCTGCTGGCGCTGCCGGACGGGACGCGCCTGTTCCTCTGCCACGACTACAAGGCACCAGGCCGTAACGACTATCGGTGGGAAACCACTGTGGGCGAACAGCGGCGGTTAAGTGTCCACGTCCATGACGGTGTGAGTGAAGATGATTTTGTCGCTATGCGCGAGCAGCGTGACGCCGGGCTGTCGGTTCCCAAGCTGCTGCTCCCCTCAATTCAAGTCAATATTCGCGCCGGACGTTTCCATGAGGCCGCGGCGAACGGCGTCACCTACCTGCGTATTCCGGTCAAGTGGCAAGCAGGCCGCTAGCAAGGTAAGACAATCCCCCCTCACGTTTCTCTCCGCCAGGTGCGTTTTCGCACATCCTCTCAGATTCTCAGGAATCGGGGAGTGGAGTGCGCGACGTCAGAGCGACCGCGTACCAGACAGCCAAAACATTAGGGCCAAGGCAAATCTACGGCGAATTGCGTACTGACCGGTAGCCGACTGTGGCCGAAAGATGCTCGTGTTCAAGACGTGGAGGCGGTCGGCAAATGCTCAGATCACTTGTGGCTATGGCGATAGCCGTGGCATCGCCACAGGCCGATAGCCCGTCGGCAGTGGTGTCTAAAAGCACTGAAAGTCAACCGTCGCTGGAGCTAGGTTCCGTCGCCTCCGTAGCGCGCGCCTTGCGTCCAGATGACTTTCTGTGGGCGCCGGAAGTCGCACCCGCCGGGCCGATGCTGATGATCGTCAATCGGCAGACACAACGAGCGGTGCTCTACCGCAACGGGGTCGCGATCGCCGTGACGACCGTGTCGACGGGCCGCGAGGGCCACCGGACTCCCACCGGCATCTTCGCGGTCCTCCAGAAGAACCGGGTTCACTTCTCAAGTCTCTATGACGATGCCCCGATGCCTTTCATGCAGCGGCTTACGTGGGACGGCGTAGCGCTTCACGCCGGACAGCTGCCGGGGTACCCGGCATCACATGGATGCATTCGGTTGCCATCCAAATTCGCGGCGCTTCTTTTCGAGACGACCCGCCTCGGCATGATCGTCGTCGTGACGGACCAGATACTACTTCCGGCCATCGCCCCGGTCAGCAGCCCGCTTCCGATAGCACAGGCCCTGACGCCAGACCCGCTCGCGACGAGCGCCTTCTGGCGCCCGGACGTTGCTCCAGCTGGTCCGGTCTCGGTCGTCATCAGCTCCACCGATCACCAACTGGTCGTCCTACGCAACGCTCGGGTGATCGGTCGAATGCCGGTGATCGTCGGTGGCGACATCCCTCGGGCGTTTCTCTACCGTCTCGCCGCAATAAATACGGAAGGACGACGTTGGGAACGCGTCGCGCTGCCCGGACAGGTTCTCACTGGCACGGAGTTGCTTTCGAAACAGTTCCAGCTGGGGGAGGAAGACAGGATCCGCATCGAGAGCGTCTTGGCGGTCGGCGCGACGATTGTCGTCACACCGGACACGCTCGAGACAGCACCTGCCAATTACGGTGACCTGATACCGAAAGACTGAAAGGTCTCGTGAGTTTGCCGTGTGCGCCTGTTAGTTGGTTCAGACTGCGGTGCCGACCAGCCGTCCAATCCCGGCAGTGATCGCCATAGCCAATCCTCCCCAGAAGACGACACGCGCGCTCGCTGTAAACACCGGAGCGCCACCTGCCCTTGCCCCGATCGCGCCGAGAGCAGCCAGAAAGAGCAACGATCCGGACACCTCCACTGCGATCAGCATCGAAATGGGCAGAATGAGAACCAAGCATAACGGGAGCGCCGCGCCGGCCGTGAAAGTCGCGGCAGACGCGATGGCTGCCACGACTGGCCGGGCGGACGTCAGATCAGTGATGTTGAGCTCGTCCCTCGCATGGGCACCCAGAGCGTCGCGAGCCATGAGCTGATCGGCGACGGAGGATGCCACGTGCGGGTCCAACCCTCTGTCGACGTAAAGAGATGTCAACTCCGCGTGCTCTGCCGCCGGGTCCGCCAGGATCTCGGTCCGTTCGCGAGCAAGGTCCGCCCGCTCGGTGTCTGCCTGCGAACTGACCGAGACATATTCGCCGGCCGCCATGGACATGGCGCCCGCCACCAGCCCCGCGGCTCCGGCGACCACGATGTCGCCCCGCGCAGCGCCCGCGGCAGCGACGCCGATGATCAGGCTGGCGGTGGAGACGATCCCGTCGTTCGCCCCGAGGACCGCCGCACGTAGCCAGCCGATGCGTGCCATAAGATGGCGTTCGGTATGCTTCAGTCTCGACACGGTGGTTTCCCCGCTCCGTTTAATTGAGGACCACGACGGATCTGCGTTGTCGGGAAGATGCTCTCCCGGCTTGTCGCCAAGCTCCTCACTCAGGTGTCGCTAGCATGATCAGGAGCGGCCGCAGGTCACTCTCGAGCGATCTGAACCGCGGGATCAGGGACAGAAGTCCGGCGCTCAGCGCGATGCCCAGGAGGATCGCCACCCGCGCGAGGGTGCTGACACGTGACCACATCGTTCGATTCCTCGACATGCCGGTCTATGCGACGACGATATTGTCATCGATCGCAGTGACACCTGGGGCGGCCCAAGCCGCACGCTCGGCGATCTCGCGTTCCCGATACGCATGAACGATGCCGCCCAACGTGACCTTGCCTCCATCGGTCAGCACCCTGATCGATCCGGCGTCGATGTCTGCATGCCGGTGGAAGGCGTCGACGATTCGGTCGCGCACGTCCGCCGGCGTGGGAACCTGTCGGATGGTGACCAAGTTGCTGATCCCGGTGACGCCGTGGATGCGCCCGGCTGCCTTCCAGGCCGCATCACGCTGATATTGCCAGTCGACCGATCCCGATAGCGTCACCCAGCCGTGCTCGACCGTCACCGAAAGTTTATCGGCGGGCACGATCGCGTCCCAGTCGAACAGGTCGCATATCCGCTTGGCGATCTCCTCATCGCTCCACTTCTTGTCAGAAGCACGGTGGACCTTGATTTCCTCGGCAAGGGCGCGGACGCCACCCACTCGCCGTGCGGCCTGTTCGGCCGCCACCTTCTCCACGAAGGACGGCACGGTGCCGGTCAGCGAGACGACTCCCGCTTCGACGCTCACGCCGACGTGGTGGTGCTGGACACGCGGATCCCAAGCCAACTCGGCAAGGACGTCGCGCTGTACTTGATCGTCGGATTTCATGGCCTGTTCCTCCAGGAGAGATGTGGCTCACGGGGCGAACGCAACACGTCTGCGAGCGGATAGCGGGATGGCAAAGCGGACGCCTCGCAGACGTGACGGAACCTGCAGGAGACGCACACCGGGGTGCGCTCCGTCGCGCAGTCGCGACATCGGGCGAGATATCGCCGCGTAAGCGCATTGTGCGCGATCTCGGCCTCGATGCAGGCGGCCCGCATGGTCGCTTCAAGCTCGGATGTCGCCCGGCTGACCAGGTATTCGCGCTCCTGCTCTACCTCGTCGTCGTCGCGCCGCGCAGGTGAATGGTGCGGCTGCACAAATTCGGCGGTCATGGCGGTTGCTGCGGTCGACATGGGCTTTGTCTCCTATGTTGACCCAATCATCGGCCCGAGTGCGGTTCATGAGCATTCGTATTGATACGTACGCCCGTGGGTGTGCGACGGGCGATCTGCCAACCTCGTACAATTGCGGATGCCCGCGATTACTAGCCTCGCCTACGCAGGTTTCGAACGGAGATCGCGATGCCGCACGCCGAGACCCTGCCCAATGCCTTGGATTCTATCAGTCCAGCCGGGGACCCGCTGCCGACCGATCGGCAGCGGGGACAATCCTCCGATGCTCGAACCAGCCATTTCGAACTGAATTTGCTCGATCGTTATTGGCGCGCCGCAAACTACCTCTCGATCGGCCAAATCTATTTGCTCGACAATCCACTGCTACGTGGTCCGCTAAAGGCCGAGCACGTAAAGCCGCGCCTGCTCGGCCACTGGGGCACGACGCCGGGGCTCAACTTTATCTATGCCCATCTTAATCGGGTCATCCGTGCCCGCGATGCTGACGTGCTGTTCGTTTGCGGCCCCGGTCACGGGGGCCCGGGGGTGGTGGCGAACTGCTGGCTCGAGGGAACCTACAGCGAGGTCTACCCTGCCGTCAGCCAAGACCTGGATGGCATGCGCTGCCTGTTCCGGCAGTTCTCGTTCCCGGGCGGCATTCCAAGCCACGTCGCACCCGAAACTCCGGGCTCGATCCACGAAGGCGGCGAGCTCGGCTACGCGCTCGTCCACGCTTACGGCGCGGCCTTCGACAATCCAAAACTCGTCGTTGCGTGCGTCATAGGAGACGGCGAAGCGGAGACCGGCCCCCTCGCCGCGTCTTGGCAGGGCAACAAGTTCCTCAACCCAGTTCACGATGGCGCGGTACTGCCGATCCTGCACCTGAACGGATACAAGATCGCAAACCCGACGATCCTTGGCCGCACGTCCGACGCCGACCTGCGCCGACTGTTTGAGGGACTTGGACACGATCCGATCTTCGTCGTCGGCGACGATCCCTTTCCCATGCACGGCGAAATGGCCAAGGCCATGGATGACGCATTCGATCGCATCGCCGCGATCAAGCTCGCCGCGCGGGCCGGCGACACCGATCTGCCGCGCTGGCCGATGATCGTCCTGCGCAGCCCCAAGGGCTGGACCGGGCCCAAGGAGGTCGACGGCAAGAAGGTTGAAGGCTTCTCGCGCGCGCATCAGGTGCCGATCAGCGAAGCGCGAACCAATGACGCGCACCGCGTGTTGCTGGAACGCTGGATGCACAGCTATCGCCCGCAAGAGCTGTTCGACATCGACGGCGACCTGCTGCCCGATCTCAAGGCCATCGCGCCTTCAGGCGCAAAGCGAATGAGCGCCAGCCCCCACGCAAACGGCGGCGGGCACGCGGCGCCGCTTCGCCGGCCCGATTGGCGTAACCACGCCGTGGCGGTTTGCGCGCCCGGCGCCGTGGACGGCGAAGCGACGCGTGCCCTGGGGCGGTATCTGGCGGCGCTGTTGCAGTTGAACGCCAAGGCGCGCAACTTCCGCCTGTTCGGGCCCGACGAGACCGCTTCCAATCGCCTCGATGCCGTGTTCGACGTCACAGGTCGAACCTGGATGCAGCCCGTGGAGCCGTTCGACGAGCACCTGGCGCGCGACGGTCGCGTCATGGAGGTGCTGTCCGAGCATCTATGTCAGGGCTGGCTCGAAGGCTATCTGCTCACCGGACGCCACGGCCTGTTCAACTGCTACGAGGCGTTCGTTCACATCGTCGACTCGATGTTCAATCAGCACGCCAAGTGGCTCAAGGTCGCGCGCGGGATCGAATGGCGGAAGCCGGTCGCATCGCTCAACTACTTGCTCTCCAGCCATGTCTGGCGGCAAGATCATAACGGTTTCAGCCACCAGGATCCCGGCTTCATCGATCATGTCGTTAACAAGAAGGCTGACGTCGTCCGCGTCTATCTGCCGCCCGACGCCAACTGCCTGCTGCGCGTCGCCGATCATTGCCTCGGCACCCACGACCGGATCAACGTGATCGTCGCAGGCAAGCAGCCGGCGCCGCAATGGCTCACCGCGGAGGAAGCCGAAAGCCATTGCGCGGCCGGCGCCGGCATATGGGAGTGGGCGGGCTCAGACCGGGATGGGGCGTTGCCCGACGTGGTGATGGCGTGCGCTGGCGATGTCCCGACATTGGAGACGCTCGCCGCGGTCGACCTGCTACGGCGACATGTTCCCGACCTGACGATCCGCGTGGTCAACGTGGTCGACCTGATGACCTTACAGTCGGACAGCGAACATCCGCATGGCCTCTCAGCCGCCGAGTTCGACAGCTTGTTCACCCGCAACCAACCGGTGGTGTTCGCCTTCCACGGCTATCCGCATCTGATCCACCGGCTCACCTACCGACGCGAGAACCACGCTAATATGCATGTGCACGGCTTTATCGAGGAAGGTACAACGACGACCCCGTTCGACATGGCGGTGCGCAACCGGCTCGACCGCTTCCATCTGGCGCTGGCGGCGATCGATCATGTGCCCGGTCTCGGCGAACGCGCGGCCCACGCGCGACAATGGCTGCGTGACCGCCTCGTCGCCCATACCGCTTACGTCACCGAGCACGGCGAGGACATGCCTGAGATCCGAGACTGGCGGTGGCCTAGTGCGACCTCGATCAGCGCCTGAGGTGGCGCCCGGCTACATTCTTGCGCTCAACGTCGGTTCGTCGGGACTGAAGTTCGCCGCCTACGAAGCCGGCACCATGCGCCTTCTGGTGCGCGGTGAATGGCGGGCGTCGGCTGGCGCCGCAATTCAGCTTCGCCTCTCGGCCGGTACTGGCGGCGTTGCTGTTTGCACCACTGTGCCCTCGCTGCTGCCTACCGGGCAGATCAGGCTCATCCTGGACGCTCTCACCCCGTATACCGAGACTCGCGTGCTGATGGCAGTCGGGCACCGTATCGTACACGGAGGCCGCTGCTTTTCGGTCCCAGTCATCCTCGATAATCATAGCATCAGCAAGCTCGAGGAGCTGTCACCCTTGGCTCCGCTGCATCAGCCTGCCTGCCTTGCGATGGTGGAAGCGGTGCGCGAAGTGATGCCGGGCCTACGTCAGGTGGCGTGCTTCGATACCGGTTTCCATAACGCGCTCACCCCGCCGGTCAGCCGCTACGCCGTTCCGCCAGAATTGGAGGCGGATGGCGTCCGGCGGTACGGCTTTCACGGCATTTCTTATCAGTCGATCACCGATCAGCTGGCGGCGGATCCGACGTTTTCGCCGGACGAGCGGGTCGTGGTGGCGCATCTCGGCAGCGGCGCCAGCCTTTGTGCCATGCGCAATCTGCGGAGCGTCGACACCACGATGGGTTTCTCCACGCTTGAGGGGATCGTGATGGGAACGAGACCAGGTACCCTCGACCCCGGCATCATGCTCTATCTGATGCGCGCGAAGCGATGGTCGGCAGACCAGATCGAGCGCCTTCTCTACCACGAATGCGGACTGAAGGCTGTGTCTGGTATGACAGGCGACGTGGAAGCCCTGCTGCGTTCGACCGATCCGCGCGCGCGCGAAGCGCTGGACCTGTTCGCCTTCAGCGTCGCGCGCCATACGGCGGCAGTGGCATCCACGCTCGGCGGGCTCGATCGGTTCGTCTTCACCGGCGGTATCGGCGAGCACGCATCGCCTGTTCGCGCGATGATAGGCGATCGCTTGGCTTGGCTCGGGTGCGAACTCAGCGGGGAGGCCAATGACGATAACCGCCGCGAGATTTCCGCGGCTGACAGCAGAATCCGGGTTCAGGTTCTTGAAACCGACGAGCAAGCCGTGATCGCGAGGGCGACCGCGGGGCTGGTCACCGGCCCGACGGCGATGGCGGCTGATGCTTCAAACGAGCACCGCTAGATGATCTCGCCGCAGGTCGAACACCTTCCCGTTCGGTTGTACCCTCAGCCCTCCCGGGTTGTACTTCGGCCATTCACGCCGTCCGATCCTCCCGGGTCCATGGCGGGGGCTGGCCAGCACCGACAGCACTTGCTGGAGCGCATTCTCGCGCTTCCGCCCGCGGATGTGAGCCGATGCCTAGCGTCGATGCGCAGCGGCCTGGATGACCGCCATGGCGACATTGTCGCGACGCTGCGCCAGCGATTCGAGGAGGTCAGCGCGGGCCGCGCGTTGCCGCCGGTCAGCGCCGATCAGGCCTTGCTGATCGCGGCGTACTTTTCCGAGGAATACGCTTTCGAAGCTGCCGCCCTCTTCAGTCCAAGCATGACGGTTCATCCGGATCAGGAAGGTGTCGGAGACGGGTCACTGCGTTTCGTTCTCTCGATGAGGGGCGTCGGAGATGGCCATGTATCATCGGTCACCTTTCGCACGGGCCTTCTGGATGTTGCCGGACAGATCGTGATGGACCCGCCCAGTCCGCAAGCCTCAACTCCTCGGATCGTCCAGACGGCGGAAGACGATCCGAGCCGGACTGCCGTCAGACTGGAGTTCAACAGGCCCGACGACCTGTCTGCCGTGGTCATCTTCCCGGTTACCCTTGAGCAGCGTCATGGTCTTGAGGACCTGCGCCTCGTGCGCTTCGTCAATGACGACGCATCGGTCTGCTATGTCGGAACCTACACCGCCTTCAGCGGCGAGGGGATCCGGCAGGAGCTGCTGCACACGCTCGACTTCCAAAACTTCGATCTGTTGCCGTTGGCAGGGGATGCCAGCGCAACCAAGGGCATGGCGTTGTTCCCCAGACGTATCGACGGGCGCTTTGTCATGCTCGGCCGGCAGGACCACGAGAGTCTTTCGCTTCTATATTCGGACGATCTTCAGCATTGGGACACGGGCATCGTCATCATGCGACCCCGGTACGATTGGGAACTCGTTCAGCTCGGCAATTGCGGGTCACCGATCGAGCTTGAAGAGGGCTGGCTTGTCGTTACCCACGGCGTTGGCATGGTCCGTACCTACGCCATTGGCGCATGCCTGCTCGACTTGCATGACCCTTCTCGCATCCTCGCACGAATGACCGAGCCTCTTATCGTTGCCGGTCCGGCCCAGCGCGACGGCTATGTACCCAATGTCGTCTATAGCTGTGGGGCGATCGTTCACGAAGGCAAGCTGATCGTACCGTTCGGCGTCGCCGATTCTTTCGTGATGTTCGGGACGGTGCCGGTGAGCGAGGTGCTCGGCGCGATGACGCCTTGTAGATAGATCGAAAAAGTCTGCATCGATCGAGAGCGGCCTCGTTGGAAAAGCGCTACGCGGCTTGCTCCGCCTTTCTCGCTATCGCGCGTGCATGGTCGCGCACGTCGGTGAGATCCTGTTCGACGAACCCTGTATTCAGTCCTTCGACAATATGGCCAAAATGGAAGTGCTCCGATGGCGCCATTCCAAATGCATGTTCGAGGTAACGATCGAAGATGGTCCTCAGCGACTGAATCTGGCCCTGCTCGTCGAGCCAGACCGCACTCGTGCCGGATGAGGTGAAACTGACGAGGCGCTTGCCCGCCAAAACGCCGCGCGCGGACCGCTCCTGCAGGTCTCGCGGCATGACGCCTCGCCCAAAAACCCGCTCGACGTACCCCTTGAGCATCGCCGGCGGCAACCCAAACCAGATCGGATACACCAAGACGAACACGTCAGCGCCGTGCAGGAGGCGGATCTCCTCTTCGACGTCGGGATGGGGGTGGAACATGGCCCCGGGCTGTTCCGAGGCCCTGAGCGCCGGTTGAAAGTTCATCGCGTAAAGGTCCCGCACGCAGGTCTCGTGGCCAAGGGCGGAAACCGCGGAGCAATACGCCTCGGCGACCGACGCATTGAAGCTGCCTTTTTCCGGATGACACAGGATGACTACGTGGCGCGGCGGGGATGTGATGTCGGCGGACATGGGCATGCTCCTTCACCATAGGCCGGTATCGGAGTCCGAGGCGTGTCGCCGTACGTGATTGTCCCAGAGCGCAAGCGTTCTGCAGTCAGGCCAGAAGCGCTCCGTACATCTACGAATGGAGGCGAACCCCCGTCCCGTCGATCATCGCAGGCGAGATTGATGGAGATGACGATGAAGGATCTGCTGCTGCTTGTGCGCGACGACATTGGGCAGCCCGCCCGTCTCCGTGCAGCACTTGACCTGGCTACGCTGCTGCAGGCGCGGATCACCTGCCTCGAAGTGGACGAGAGCATGGCGACCGAGGACGATCTCGCGCCATCGACGATCGAAGGGCGCATGCTCCAGGACGTTATGTTGCATCAAGCGACTAGCAACCGGAGCCGCGTGGAGCGAATGTTCCGTGAAAAGGGGGTCGAGTGCCATTGGACTACAGTAAGGGGCAGCATTGCCGACAGCTTGAGCGATCATGCAGCCTTTCACGACCTGACCATCGTCAACACGCAGCCCCGCACCTATTCGTGGCGGGACGGCAGCTTCGTCGTATCGGATCTGGTCCGGGCGACACACCAGCCGCTGCTGCTGGTGCCGGAGGAGGATGGGTCGGTGGGGTTCCAGGGCCGGGCGGTAGTCGCGTGGGACGGCTCGCTGCCTTGTATCGCCGCAATGCGCGCGGCGATTCCTCTCCTGTCCCGCGCCAAGAGCGTGTGGCTGATCGAGGTCGGCGAGCACCACGAGGGTCCCACCGTGCAGCGAGCGGCCGCCTATTTGCAGAACCATGACGTGCATCTTCACGTGGAGACGATTCCGGGACGCCGACCCGCCGACTGGCTGCTGTCGCGCTGCCGTCCCGAACACACTTCGTTCTGCGTGATGGGGGCCTTTGGCCGCTCGAGGGGGCGTGAAGCCGTGTTCGGTGGCACCACCCTTGATATGCTCGAAGGCGCGCGCGTGCCGCTCTTCGTCGCGCATTGAAGGGCGATGCCGCGCGCACTCGGTGTCGCTTGCCAATCGGGAGAAATCAGATGAGCACCATGCGCGCCGCCGTCGTGCGCCGCTTCGGCGAGCCGATCGTAATCGAGGAATGGCCAATCCCAGTGCCCGGCAAGGGAGAGGTGCTGGTCAAGGTTGCGGCGAGCGGCGTGTGCCACACCGACCTTCACGCCGCGGACGGTGACTGGCCGATCCGCCCATCGCTACCGCTTGTACCGGGGCATGAGGGCATCGGCCATGTGTGTGCGATTGGTCCCGGCGTTGCCGATCTTCGCGAGGGCGACCTCGTCGGGGTACCGTGGCTCCACGACGCCTGTGGAGCGTGCGAATGGTGCCTGCGCGGGTGGGAGACGTTGTGCAAGCGCCAGCACAACACGGGCTACGGCGTTCACGGAACGCACGCCGACTATGTCATCGCCCGAGCAGCGTTCGCCGGACGCATTCCAGCTACCGACGATCTCGCGGCACTCGCCCCCGTGCTCTGTGCTGGTGTTACCACCTACAAGGGCCTGATAGAGACCGGCGCTCGCCCGGGAGAGTGGGTCGTGATCTCCGGTGTCGGCGGCTTGGGCCATGTCGGCGTGCAATATGCGCGAGCGATGGGATTTCGCCCGATCGGCCTCGACACCGATGCTGACAAGCGTGCGCTGGCGTTGGCTTGTGGCGCCGAAGCGGCGGTGGATGCGGCGGCGACGGACGCGGTCGACCAAATTGTCGCGATCACGGGTGGCGGGGCGCACGGCGTACTGGTGACGGCAGCGTCGCTACCGGCGTTCAGAACGGCGATCGGCGTCGTGCGTCGGGGTGGTACCGTCGCCCTTGTTGGCCTTCCACCCGGTGACATGCCGCTGCCCATCTTTGACGTCGTCCTCAAGCGCATCACGGTTCGCGGCTCGATCGTCGGCACCCGCGCGGATCTCGAGGAAGCGCTCGGCTTCGCCGCACGCGGCCTGGTGAAGCCGCGCGTTACGACCTTTCCCCTCGACGAGGCGAATGCCGTTTTCAAACAGCTGCGTGCGGGGACGGTGGACGGTCGCGCCGTTCTTGTTCCCTGACCGTGACCGTTGCCGATCTACCGAGCGCGGCAACTATTCTTTCCCTAGCTCAGGCTCTGGGGTGCGGACTGCTGATCGGGACCGAACGCGGCTGGACGGATCGCGAGCAGGCTCCGGGAACGCGCGTCGCCGGCATCAGAACCTTCGGACTGCTGGGCCTTTGCGGAGGCTTGTCCGGCTTGCTCCACCCCATGCTTGGCGCCGTGATCGCCGCAGGCTGCGTGGGTCTGATCATCTACGGCTACGTCCGCCAGCGCGCCACCGGACCGGACGCAAGCGCGACGACAGCTGTCGCCGCGTTGTTGGCCGTGGCAACCGGGGCTGCCGCCGGCGGCGGCCAGGGCACCGCGGCCCTGGCCGCCGCGGCCATCGTTACGCTGATGCTCGCCAGCCGGGAAACCCTGCACAGCTGGCTGGCCGGCTTGGACAGAGTAGAGCTGCTCGCGACTGCGCGGTTCTGCGTGGTGGCGCTGGTGATCCTGCCAATGTTGCCCAATCGCGACCTTGGTCCCTATGCCGCGATTAACCCGCGCGCCTTATGGCTGGTCGTCGTCCTCGTCTCAGGGCTGTCCTTTGTTGGTTACCTGCTAGCGAAGCGACTGGGACCTGCGCGCGGTCTGCTCGTGACCGCAGCTTGCGGCGCTATCGTGTCCTCCACGGCTGTGACCGTTGCGTTCGCCCGGCGGCTGGGCCCAGAAGCCCCTAATCGGCAGCTCGTCGGGGGCATCGCGATCGCTTCCGGCGTGATGTTCGGGCGCGTGCTGGTGCTCGTCGCCGTACTGGCGCCTGCCTTTACCATCCCCATCGCGATCGCCGTCGTGCCCGCTCTGGCCGTGACGGCGCCGTTCATTGTGCTGGCGCTGCGCGCAGGTTCTTCCGTTCGCGGACAGGCGCTAACACTTGGCAACCCGTTCGACCTGAGACCTGCGCTGCTGCTTGCTGCAATGGTCGGCGGTCTGGCCATTGCGAGCCGGTGGCTGCTCGATCGTAGCGGTGATGCAGGCGTCGGGCTGCTCCTTGCCGTCACCGGTGTGGCCGATGTGGACGCCGCGGTGATCACGTTCAGTCGATTGCCGGCGGGCTCGCTATCTCCGCAAAGCGCGGCAGCGGTCCTGGTCGCACCGGTCCTCCTCAACACCGCCTTCAAGGCGGTGCTGGCTTTGAGCTTCGGCGCAAGACCGTTCGGGATCCGGGCCGCGTTTCCACTTGCGCTAGCGGTGATCGCAGGCACCGCGGCGACAGCCCTCGTGGTCTGGTAGGCCACCTACGGGTAATCACGAATGATCGCCCACCCGCTCGTCCGGTAGGTTTCATCCCGAACAGAACGGGAGATGCGAGATGAAGAATGTCCTCTTGATGGTTCATTACGATGCTGGCCAGGAAGCCCGCTTTCAGGCTGCCCTCGACCTTACGCGCGCATTGGATGGTCATCTGACCTGCGTCGATATTTTCGTGCCCCAGGTCGTCGCCGACGACTATTACATGGGTTCCGGCAGCGCGTGGGCGATGGCCGAGGCGCATGCGGCCGAACGCCGGCACGGCACGCTCATCCGTGATCGCCTCCAGCAGGAGGATGTCTCCTGGGATTGGATCGATGCGACCGGCGGCCTGTCCAATCGCGTGACCGACGCGGCGGGGCTAGCGGACGTGATCGTCTCTAGCAGGCAGGCGGATCGTATGTTCGATCCCAACCTGCCGAGGGTCACCGAGAATATCGCGATCACGAACAAGCAGCCGGTGGTCGCGGTGCCAGCGGAGTGCAAGGGGATAGACTGGCACGGTCAGGCATTGGTCGCCTGGGATGGCTCGGCCGCCGCAATGGCCGCGTTGCGGGAAGCCGCGCCGATCCTGGCGCTCGCCGCCGATGTCGAAATCCTCGAGATCGATGACCGGATCAGCGGTCCGACGGCTGAAGCGGCCGCTAGCTACTTGTCTCGGCACGGCGTCCCTTCGACAATCGAGCGCATCCACTCGCTCCATCGCCCTACGGCGGAGCTGATCGAGGCGCGTGCTGATCAGGCGAAGGCGAGCTACATCGTCATGGGCGCCTACGGCCACAATCGGACGCGGGAGCTGTTCTTCGGCGGTGTGACCCGCTCGATGATCCGGGACAGCGCCTATCCGCTGGTACTCGCGCATTGATCAAGGTTCGCGACCTAACCCGCTCTACAAGGTTGTTCGGGTGCGCTATGCCGGCGTCATGCCGCACGACGATGCCCTCGACCACGCAGACCGTGCAAAAGCAGGCTCATTGCTGAGCGACGAACTCGGGCTGTTGATCGACAGCGCAACCAACTATGCCATCATCATGCTCGACCCGCAGCGGCGAGTCACGGTGTGGAATCTGGGGGCGGAGCGGCTGCTGGGCTGGTCAGAAACGGAAGCGATCGGACGATCGACAACCGACTTTCTGCCGCCCGAACGCCGCTCTGCCAGCTTTGGCGAAGAATGCGACACAGCGGAGCGCGTCGGTCGTTCTGAGGTCGAGCTCGGGCAACCCACTGCATCGGGGCGCATCTTCCCAGCGAATAGAACCGTTACGGCGCTTCGCGACGTTGACGGCAGTCTTCGGGGGTTCGGTCTAGTCATCCGCGACCTTTCCCAGCACCGAGCGGCAGAAGAAGCGCTACGCGCGCAGAAGGATCACTTGGCGTCGATCCTTGCCACCGTCCCGGACGCGATGATTGTGATCGACGGGCAAGCCCGCATCCTGTCGTTCAGCGCCGCCGCCGAGCGTCTGTTCGGCTACGCGGAGAGCGAACTGCTCGGCAAGAACGTCAATCAGCTGATGCCGTCACCGGACCGAGAGCGCCATGACCGCTATCTCGGGCGGTATCACGAGACCGGGCAGCGCAAGATCATCGGCATAGGGCGCATCGTGATCGGTCAGCGGAAGGACGGCTCTACCTTCCCGATGCATCTATCTGTTGGCGAGGCCGGAGATAGAGACCACCGCATCTTTACTGGATTCATACGCGATCTGACGGATCAGCAGCGCGCTGACTTTCGCCTGAAAGAACTGCAATCCGAGCTGATCCACGTGTCCCGGTTGAGCGCGATGGGGACAATGGCGTCGACGCTTGCGCACGAACTCAATCAACCGTTGACCGCGGTCGCGAACTATCTCGAGGCCGCACGCGACTTGATCGACCAACCCGACGAGGAAACGCTTGCGCTGGTACGTGAAGCCGTCTCGGAGGCCGCCGCGGAGTCGCTTCGTGCCGGCCAGATCGTCCGGCGGTTGCGCGAGTTCGTCGCGCGCGGGGAGGTGGAGAAGCGCGTTGTCGACTTGCCCCGGCTCGTCACCGAGGCGATGGCGTTGGCGACCGTCGGAGCGCGCGAGAAAGGTATAGCCTGCGCGATCGAACTCGACCCGTCTGCCCAAGCCGTGCTCGCTGACGGCGTTCAGATCCAGCAGGTCCTGGTCAACCTGGTCAGAAACGCTTTGGAAGCGATGGAAGGCGTCGCCGACGCGCGCCTGTGGGTCTCGACATCATGCGTTACCGAGAACACGGCGAGAGTAACCGTGGCCGACAACGGTCCCGGCCTTTCGGACGAGGTCGCCGCTCAACTCTTTACCGCTTTCATCTCCACCAAGAAAGCGGGTATGGGACTTGGCCTTTCCATCTGCCGCACGATAGTCGAAGCCCATGGTGGTCGAATAGATGCACAAGCTCGGTCGGGCGGCGGGACTGAGTTCATTTTTACCTTACCGCGCGTAACCGGGGAGGAGCATTGATGGCCGACAAGCGGCTGATCCATCTGATCGACGACGAAGAATCGATCCGCCGGTCAGCGGGCTTCATGCTCAAGACGTCAGGCTTTTTAGTGCAGACCTATGCCAATGGCGTAGAATTCCTTCGCGACGCACGGAATGCCGCGCCGGGCTGCATCCTTCTCGATGTGCGGATGCCGCAGATGGACGGACTTGAGGTCCAGGAGCGGCTGCACGAGGCTGGAGTGACCCTTCCGGTCATCATCCTGACCGGCCATGGGGACATTGGTATCGCAGTTCGGGCGATGAAGGCAGGTGCCGTCGAATTTATAGAGAAGCCCTTTGAAAAGGCGGCATTGCTCGCCGCGATCGAAGCAGCGTTCGCGCGCCTTGAGCATCGGGACGATGTCGAACGGGTCGAACGTGAAGCGGACGTTCGCCTTGCGGTGCTGACACCGCGAGAGCGCGAGGTGCTGGACGGCTTGGCTCGTGGGCTACCGAACAAGACGATCGCCTACGATCTCGGGATTTCCGCAAGGACGGTTGAAGTGCACCGGGCGAACCTGATGACGAAACTCGACGTGCGCAGCTTTTCCGACGCGCTGCGCGTTGCCTTCGCCGCAGGGCTCGGCCGGGATACTGCGGGCTGAACGCCACGACCCAAATTCGCCTACGTACAAGTCCGCAATGCCCGTGCTGCAGGATTCACTTAGCGTTCTCTCCGTCAACAGGGAGAGACCAAGTGATCAAGGACTTACTGCTCGTCATCGACATCAGCACGAACGACGATGCGATCGTCGCCGCGGCGGTGCGCATGCTGTAAAGCATGGGGCCCACCTCTCGGTGGCCCTGTTCTCGGTCATCCCCGTGCCCGACTATACCGTCATGGTTTATCCTCCGTTTGTCACTTTCGAGGAGTACCGCGAGAAAACCGAGGCCAAGCAACGGTCCTTGCGGGACCGCGCAGCGCGGGCCGGGGTGGATGTCGAAATCCGCATCCTGTCGGATACCGCCCGGATATTGCTCGACAAGACACCAGCGCAAACGCGCTACGCCGATCTGGTCCTGTTCGGTCCGCCAGCAACCTGGGAAGACGAATGGCTACGTCGCCGTGTGCTGGAGAACGTAATCCTCGGGTCCGGCCGCCCCGTGCTTTCTTTGCCGCTGGACGGCACCGTGCCATCCTTCGAGCGGGCTCTGATCGGCTGGAACGCGGGTCCTGAGGCGACGCGCGCGATCCAGGTAGCCTTGCCTCATCTCAGCGCGGAAGCGGAGGTCGTGGTCGGGATCGTCAATCCGGAAATGTCGGCCGATCACCACGGCAGCGATCCCGGAGCTGACATCGCCTGCCATTTGGCGCGCCACGGGCTGCGCGTCGACGTGTCGACGAGCACGGCGGGTTCGGGAGCCGAGGCCGAAGCGCTGCGCTCCATGGCGGTCGATCGCGGTGTCGATCTCCTGGTGCTCGGCGCCTTTGCGAGATCGCGACTGCGCGAGCTGATCCTTGGCGGCGTGACCGAGGACATGATCGGCGCCGTCGCGACGCCTACGCTGCTCATGCATTGAGGACTATAGCCATGACCTTCAATGCGCAGCCTTTGCCTTCTTTGCCTCCGATCCGGCACCTCCTCGTTTACGCCAATCCAGCGGCGGACAGCTTCGATCATGCCATTGTCGAAAGGTACGTCGCCGAAACCTCGCGCCGTGGGCAGGAGACGATCGTCCGCGATCTCTATGCGATGGCGTTTGATCCCGTTCTAAAGGCCGAGGAGCGCCCTCTGCATGGCGGCGGCTGGAACCCCGCGCCCGAGATCGCCACCGAGCTCGAACTGATCGCCTCGGCAGACATTCTGGTACTCGTTTACCCGATCTGGTTCGGTCTGCCCCCTGCGATTCTCAAGGGCTATGTCGACCGGGTTCTGGGCGCCGGCTACTCGTTCCGAGACATGCATGATCAAAGCGGTCAAGCGGCACTCGAAGGTAAGCCGCTCCTCTCGTTCAGCACCTCTGGCACATCCGATGCTTGGCTGAGTGAGCACGGACAGCCGATGTCGCTGCGCACGATCTTCGATGTGTATTTGTGGCGGGGCTTCTGCATGAAGCAGAGCGACCACATTATGATCGACTCCGTGGTGCCGAACATCAGCACTGCTTATGCCGCCGAGCAGTTGGAACGTGTCAGATCAACCGCAGAGCGGACGTGCTCGACCCTCGCGAGCGACCGCCACGCTGGCTACACCGCTCGCGTTATGGCGCGCAGGGCGCAAGGTTCGGCCGGCTGATGCTGGCGATCCAGCTCGCCTTCTCAAGCGCCATGGTGGTGGGTACCATCGTCGTGCATCTCGTCGGCCTGCTCCTGCTGCTCAAGGTCGTCGACCACGAGGCCATACCGACCAAGGGACGCGCCGCAATCGCGGGCGACGTCCTGCGGGTTATTGCCGCCGCGCTTGGGCTTTTTGCCCTGCATACCGTCGAGATCTGGGCATACGCGTTCGCTTATCTGATGCTAGGTGCGCTCGATCAGTTTGAGAGCGCGCTCTACTTCTCGACGGTGACTTATGTCGCCATCGGCTATGGCGACGTACTCGTCGACCCAGCATGGCGGGTCAGTGGCGCGATCGAAGGCGCCAACGGGATCATCCTGCTCGGCTGGTCCACCGCGTTTCTTGTCAGCGTCGTCTCCAGGCTTCGCGTGCTCGAGCGGCGCTGGGAAGACCCGCTCGAGCCAGCCGGGCCGCCTGGGACGCAGGCGAGCGTCGCCAGGTTTGGCAAAGAAAGGCGCGCTTGATGCTCGATCAGCTCTTTACACGCATCGCCGGGCGCGTGGCTGCATGGGCGGGCCAGCCGGTGGCGTTCGTCATCGCGCTGTTTGCGATCTTGCTCTGGATCTCAATGGGGCCGCTCTTCGGATATTCCGACACGTGGCAGCTCGTGGTGAACACCGCGACGACGATCGTCACTTTCATGATGGTGTTCCTCATTCAAAATTCGCAAAACCGCGACGCCGCCGCCATGCAGGCCAAGCTCGATGAGGTCATTCGGGCTCTCAAGCACGCCCGCAACCAGTTCGTCGGTATCGAGCATCGCAAGGATCAGGGACATCGAGCGCATCCGCGCTGAACTCGAGCGGGAATGTGCCTCCGAAGACCTGGGGCATGATCCGGTCACGACCGTGAGGCGGCTAAGCGCGCGTTACTGACCGGCGGGCGCCCTGTTCGCCGTCCCGCGTGCGCCGATGATCACCGGTGCTATAATGAACGCGAAAAGCCCTGCGGCGGTCAGGTGCTAGCTGAACTTCGGTCTGACTGGCCCATTGCGCCGACAAGGAGGTTCCGCGCAAGGCTCGCGTCAGCAGGTCTTCCATCAGAAGGAGGAGGGGCAGCGAAACCGCACCCATCGCCAGCCGCTCGGCTGCCGCAAATCGTGGCGTTCGCGCTGCAGGCACCACCGGCCCATGCCGACGCTCGCGGCGATCATGATCGGCAGCTCGACAACCAGTGCTGTAGTCGTTCCCAGGGCGGGCGCGACCGCCAGTTGGCGGGCAGTGCCCAGTAGGCATCCGAAGGTGAATGTACCGGACGTGTAAATCCCGGCAACGCGCAGGGTTCGGCTCACGATCGCCTCCGACTTGTCGGTGTCCCGCATCACGGCGACGATGGTCCTGTGCGTCGCGTTTCACTCCCAATTTTGGAGCCTTCCTATCCGGCTGCGCGCGCTCATCGTTGTACGTGATTGTACGGGTGCCAGACCCTTACCGTAAGGCCTCCGGCAAGCGCGAAGGTGATGCATCCGGCTACAGCGAGTGCCCACATGTTACCGCTGGGCGGCGCCAAAGCGAGTGCAGTTCGCAAGACGGGCACGTTCAGGATCGCGGCGAGCATCACGGCCACTATCACCGCGACAGCCGCTGACATGCGGTTCGTGGCCTTGCCGTCGATGCCACCCACACGCAGACGGCCCCGATGGAGATGGATCATGCAGAGAAGTAGCGTGCAGAGCGTAACGAACGTCACGGCGCGGACTTGGTCGGGTGTGCCGAGCGGTCCGGCAAGGCCGGCTACCACGCTCGCGATCGCAAAGGCGGTCGCCCCCAGGCACACACTCCAAATTAGCATGGAACGGTCGAACAGATGGGCATTCGCTGCGCGGGGTGGACGTGTCATTGAGCCCTCCCCTTCAGGCTCGGCTTCAAACACCAGCGCACACACCGGGTCGATTACGATCTCCAGCAGTGCAATGTGTAGCGGCCCGAGGAGGAGCGGCGAACCGGTTACCAACGGTAGGATGGCGAGGCCGGCGATAGGCACGTGCACCGAGACGATGAATCCTGCGGCCTGCCGGATGTTATTGTAGATGCGTCGACCGAGGCCAACCGCATCCGGAATCGAGGCAAAGCGATCATCCAGGAGTACGAGGTCGCCAGCTTCGCGCGCCACATCGGTCCCGCGGCGGCCCATCGCCACGCCGATGTCCGCGGCTCGCAGTGCCGGCGCGTCGTTGACGCCATCGCCGATCATCGCTGCAACCTCACCCGCGTTGTGCAATGCCCGAAGGATGCGCAATTTCTGATCCGGTGAAACGCGTGCGATGATCGTCACATCTGGGAGCGCCAGTGCCAGGGCCTCATCCGACAGGGTCTCCAGTTCGCTGCCGACCAGCAGATTGCCTTCGGCTATGCCGGCCTGGCTAGCGATGGCGCGTGCGGTAGCAGGGTGATCGCCCGTGATCATGACGACGCGAATGCCGGCCGCGCGCAACCGGGCGACTGCCGGAGGAACGTCCGCGCGGACGGGATCGATCAGCCCGACAAGCCCGTCTAACCGGTACAGCAAAGCATCAAGCCGCTCGGGGATAGTGTTAACTGGGATGGAGGCGCTTGCGACGGCTAGCACGCGCTGTCCGGCGGCGGCCATGGATGCCACCCGCGCCTGTACAAGGGTTCGCAGCGATGCGTCGGCTTCGCACAGGGCGAGCACCGCTTCCGGTGCCCCTTTCACCGCGACCTCTGCCGTCCCGTCAGCGTTCGCATAGGCCGCACCGACCGCCAGCAGATCCCGGCGCAGGGAGAATGATTTCGCAGGCGAGCGGGTCGGCTCCTCACACCCTATTCGGATCGCAACGTCCATGGGGTCGGCCGACGCTGGCAGACAGGCAGCTGCAGCAATTGATCGAAGTCGGTCTGAACTTTCCGCTCCAGGTGCCCACCAATCGACGACGCGCATCTGGTTCTCGGTCAGGGTGCCAGTCTTGTCCGTGCACAGCACCGTTGCAGCGCCCAGCGTCTCGATCGCCGCTGCCCGCCTGGTCAGCACGCCCACTGTCGACAGCCGGCGTGCGCCCATCGCTAAGTATACGGCAAGCACGACCGCGAACTCTTCGGGGAGCAGCGACATGCCGACGGCAATTCCGGAAAGCAGCCCCGCTGACCAGTCGTGCCGCATCAAGCCATGAATAAGAAAAACAGCGAGTGCTACCGCTCCGCCGCAAAGGGCGCTGATCCGCACGATAGCTTGCGTCTCTTGGCGGAGCCGCGGGGCGCCAACGTCTAATGCCGAAAGCGCGCCGGCGATACGACCGATGGCGCTTGCGGAGCCGGTTGCCACCACGCAGGCGGTTCCTGCGCCTTGGGTAACCAGCGTGCCCGCCTTAACCGCTCCGTCCACGCCAGCGGTCTTAGGAACAGGGGCCGACTCGCCGGTGAGCAGGGATTCATCGACTTCGAGGGCGGCGTCGCCCAATAGCACCGCATCCGCCGGGATCCTGTCCCCGGCATCGAGAACGAGAAGATCACCCCGAACGACTTCTCTGGCAGCGATCTCAGCAGCTCCACCGTCTCTGACAACCCGAGCACGCGGAGCAGCTAGTGCACGCAGGGCTTCGAGGGCGTGCTCGCTGCGTATCTCCTGAACAATTGTGATCACTACAGAAACGCACGCGAACAGGGATAAGATAATAGCTTCCGCCAAGTCGCCAAGGACGAGATAGGTAACTCCGCCCGCGATCAGAAGCAGGAACATAGGTTCCTGGACTACATCAAGAGCGATGGCGGGCCCGGTACGAATGGTCGCAGCGCCTACCTCGTTTGGCCCCTCAGCCATCAAGCGCTGCAATGCCGCCTTGGTTGTAAGTCCTCGCGCCTCGTTGATGCTCTCATCTACCGATAAGGCATCTTGCTGCCCTTGCACCCCGTTCGTCACTTTCGCAGTATGTAGTGAGATATTCGCGTCATGGTCGGACTCGTAGGGAACACGAGCCCGCTGGCCAGCATCAGGCATATTACCCAGAGTATTCCCCATTTCGCTTTCCTCTCTGCGACTTTTGGAACTCCAGCAGTTCGACGTATGCGCGCAATATCCGTTCATCATAACCATCCCAGCTTCGCAGCGCATACGGACGGATATGATGCATAAATCCGAGAAGGTGCTGAAGAGCTACTGGTCGTGTGCGCTATAATTTTGCCGACTGCTGAAATATCAGTAGCAGACGTCGACTTATGCTATTGGTGACATAGCAAGAGATCGCTGTCGTACCGACCCCATAAATTGGGTGTAAACCGTGAACCTTGCGGATCGTCCGTGCTGCGTGACGGCGATCGCACGTGACTTAAAATTCACTGCTCAGCCGACGATAAGAACCGGCACCGTGTTTTCCTCGACAAAGTCGCGTGTCACACCGCCCAACACAATGTCGCGAACACGCGAATGAGCGAAGCCGCCGATCACGAGCAAATCGGCCTTTTCTTCCTTTGCGTAAAGCTTCAACGTTTCGGCGGGGGTTTTTTCCGCGTTCACGATCCAGTGCCCCTCGGCCTTGAAGCCGTGCCGAGAAAGATGCCGTTTCACCTCGGCATGTGCATCGTGTTCGCGCTCACATCGATAGAGTGTGTCACCGACCGTAACGACGTCGATCGCAGCTTCCGGCTCAGCAAGAAGAGTGAAGGCGCGCGTGGCACGCGTGGCTTCCGGCGACGGAGTCCAGCCAAGTATAGCCCGATGGACCCGTTTAATTTCGGCGTTGCAGGGCAAGATCAGCAATGGCGTGCCGCTCGCGCGGATCAGCGTTTGTGCCACGCGTCGTCGAAGCCAAGGTGTAGCCCACGTTTCGACCGCGCCCATGACGATGAGGTCCGCAACCTGCCGACTGCGGCGCAGGTCCCCCGCTAGCCATGCTACATTGTCGTGGAAGCCGAACACGTCCCGAGGGCCATCAAAACCCTTCAGAGCTTCCTGCACCTTCGCGATGTTGGCGGCATCATCCCCCATCAGAACAACCTCGGGCACGTACAATGCACCGAACGGTGCAAGATCGGGGGACGTCATCGGTGCAGGAGTGAGAACAGCGACTTCTAGATGGGCGTTTCGGGCTTTCCGCAAAGCAGGCAACGGTCCGCAAGAAGGGAGCGGCTATATCGCCGTTGTCGACGACGGCCAGAACACTTTTGAGCATGATCGTTTCTCCTCGGAGGGAGCAATGACAGCCGCTGACGGGGCCCGCCTTTCGTAGATTCCCGTAGGCATGCTTGGCCTATGCGACCTTTTGATTGGGCGCAGTATTCTAGAACGCAAGCGGCGGTGATTGAGACCAGAAAAACGAGCAGCTTAACTGGTTTCTGTGTCGTGGCAGCCTGCGGAGATGAGGGGCGGGCGCAGGTTCGAGATCCTAGTGTGACGCACTCCATTTAAGGCTGACACAGTGAGATGTTAACGAACTTGCGTTACGCCTTACCGATGGCCCATGCTGCCTCTCGCATCGCACCTCTGTTGCCGTTGACGGCAACTCCGATCGCGACGGGTGTCGGCTACTATTTGGCTGCAATTGCAGCATTGGCCCTGACCCGCAGCACCGATGGGATTGCGACGCTATGGCCGTCGAGCGGGATTCTTTTTGCGGTGCTGCTGATCACGCCCCGACATCGGATAGGATGGCATGTTGCGGCTGCCGCGGTCGGTAGCCTCTGCGCCAACCTTCAAGCAGGAAACGCCGTACCGGTATCGATCGGGTTCACCGTTGCCAACATGGGTGAATCGATGGTCGCGGCCTGGCTTTTGCGAACACGTAGCCGCTGCCGGGTGTCATTCGTCGATCCGGGCGGGCTGAAATGCTTCTGTATGGCTGCCTCGCTGGCAACGACAGCTGCCGCGACGATTGCTGTCAGCACGGCACCTGTGCCTTCCATAGGCTTCTGGTTTTCTTGGTTCACGACCGATCTGCTCGGTATTCTCATCGTGACACCGCTCATGCTGATCGCCGAGCGGATTGTCCGCGGGGGAGCTACCCGGCCGAAACGCAGAGAAGTAGTCGAAGCGATAGCCATGTTCGCCATGGTGGCGATCATTGCCGGTCTGACCTTTTCACAATCGAGCTATCCGTTGCTCTTCGTGCCGATGCTGGCAATCCTGGCTGCTGCGCGGCGATGAAGGTGAGACAGCAGCGTCAATCAAGATGAGACTCCGTTTGGGGCTGTCGGCGTAGGGCGTAGCCCGGAGCCGACAGCCCCAAACGGAAGCCCTTTCGAAGGGCTTTGGT